>Ga0070726_10000661_pt1 | contig 39921 bp, 33 predicted proteins | sample tdAd471_FD_67275 | JGI IMG/M metagenome (GOLD analysis project Ga0070726, IMG submission 67275) | Marine sediment microbial communities from the Atlantic coast under amendment with organic carbon and nitrate - tdAd47.1 | ecosystem: Environmental > Aquatic > Marine > Coastal > Sediment | place...
CAGCAGGCAATCGTCAAAGCTGATCATGCCGTGCTGTGCGCCGTTGGCGATGGCCTGAATCATCTCTCCCTGACGACTCGGGTCTTCGATCATGTCCTGAATGGTTTTGGTGACCACCATGACCTCAAACACCATGACGCGGCCTTTGCCGTCGGCCCGGGGGACGAGTCGCTGACTGATCACACCCTTCAGGTTCTGGGCCAGCGCGATCCGCACGGTCTGCTGCTCTTCTGGCGGAAAGTTAGACAGAAGTCTGGTTAACGTCTCCATGGCTCCGGAGGCGTGAAGCGTGGAGAGCACCAGGTGACCCGTATCCGACGCCTTTACAGCCGTATTAATCGTAATCGCATCGCGCAGTTCACCAATAAGAATGACATCCGGGTCCTGACGCAAGGCTGAGCGCATTGCATCAGTAAACGACGGGGTATCGATACCCACTTCGCGCTGGTTGATGATTGAGCGCTTATCGGCGAAGACGAATTCGATGGGGTCTTCGATGGTAACGATATGTTTGGCAAAACTCCGGTTGATGAGATCAATCAGCGCAGCCAGAGTGGTTGATTTGCCCGAACCGGTGGGCCCGGTGACCAGCACCATGCCACGCTTCAGTTGCGCAAATTTATCCAGCGCATCGGGCATTGCCAGTGCCTTGGGGTCGGGCATGTCCGAGGGGATCAGTCGTAACACCATGCTCACGCTGCCGCGTTGCCTGAACAGGTTGACCCGTACCCGGCCAAAGTCATCAAAGCCTTTGGCTAAATCGATCTGGTTGGTGGTCGCAAATTCAGTGCGCTGAGTCTCGTCAGTGAGGGTTTCGAGCAGTCCCACCATCGCTTCGGCCGACAGGGGCGGTAATGAGTCGATGGCCTTGATGCTGCCGGAAAGTCGGAAATAGGGTGCGGAACCGGTTTTGATGTGGATGTCTGACACCCCCATTTTCACCGCATTACGGATCAGTAGCTGCATGTACTGCTCAGCATTACCAGCCGGGCCAAACAGGGATGAATCCGATGGCGAGGGGGCGTTGGTTTCACTCATGGGTGGTTATCTCCGAGCAGCAGATTGCCGTTTTTTTAGTGCATTTGGGTAGCCGATTGTATCGGGTTAGGAATCTCGACTCCACGCCTGCCGATCGATCTTAAGGCGCTTGTTGTGTAAGCAATATTTCGCTTGACACGGATTGTCGTAAGCCCTAGATTTGCCTTCGAGTGGGAGTGGGTGGAAAAAAATGGCATAAAGTGGGAAAAGGTGGCGACTTAAAGCGATGTTTCGTGGTGTCAACAATATCAACCTGGATGTGAAAGGTCGGATGGCAGTACCAGCACGCCATCGCGAGCAGTTTGCAGTGGGTGATCAGTATGAGCTGATGTTGACGCTGGCCCATCGAGGAACCTGCCTGCTGCTCTATCCCCTGTCTGAATGGGAAATGATTGAGCGGCGGTTGATCGAGCTTTCTGATTTAAATAATTCTGCTTATCGCCTTAAACAGATTTTGCTTGGTCACGCGAATCTATGTGAGTTTGACGGCAGTGGTCGAGTGCTGATTCCCCCCGTGCTTCGTGAGCATCTGCAAATAGGTAAGCGGGCTGCGCTGGTAGGTATGGGCAACAAACTTGAGCTGTGGCAGGAAGAGCGCTGGCAGGAAGAGCGTAATTTGAGTTTAAGCCAGATCGGTGAAACCGATCTTGAGGCTTCGGAGGAATTAAGCGGGTTAACCCTTTAACCACCTAATGAATAAACGACCCCATATACCGGTAATGCTGGAGGAGGCTATTCAGGCGCTCGCTTTGCACGACGACGGCATTTATCTGGATGGGACCGCTGGGGCGGGTGGTCATAGCGCGGCCATTGTCGACCAGTTGGGTGATCAGGGTCGTCTTATCGCGATTGATCGCGATCCGTCGGCGGTCGCCACCGTGAAAACACGATTTGCCGCCGATGAGCGGGTTGAAGTGATTCATTCGCCTTTTTCAAAAATGGCGGCAGTGGTCGAAGGGCTGGGGCTCGTTGGCCGCATCAACGGGATTTTGCTTGACCTGGGTGTCTCTTCCATGCAGCTAGATCAGCCTGATCGTGGGTTTAGTTTTATGCGCAGCGGTTCGCTGGATATGCGTATGGACACTGCAAATGGGGTCACCCTGGCCGACTGGCTGGCGGAGGTGGACGAGGAGCGGTTAATCCGGGTGCTTCGGGAATATGGCGAGGAGCGCTTTGCCAGGAAAATAGCTCGTGCCATTCTGGAGCGCCACCGCGAACAGCCGTTGACCACGACTGGTGAGCTAGCTGAGCTCGTTGCCGAGTCCATTCCCCATCACCCGAGGGACAAGCACCCGGCTACTCGCACCTTTCAGGCGTTACGGATTGCGGTAAACGACGAGCTCGGGGAATTGCAGCGCATGTTGGCCCAGGCCATTGGTCTGCTGGCACCCGGTGGTCGGCTGGTCGTGCTGAGCTTCCACTCGCTGGAAGATCGCATGGTCAAACAGTTTATCCAGAAATTCAGCCAGACCGGCCTGGACCTGCCACTCGATCTACCGGTAGTCGATCGCGTGATGAGCGCTCCGCTAAAACGAGTTCGTGTGGGCAAAAAGCCGGGTCGTGTTGAGGTCCGTAGTAATCCCCGGAGCCGCAGTGTCATCATGCGAGTTGCCGAACGCACAGAATCGGTTTTCGACGCCGCTGATCAGCGCTGGACTGATTCTGGAAAAACTTCAGACCGCCAGGATTCAAATGCCGGTCAGAACCTGGCTGTGGCCGGGTGCCTGGCGTGATGACCCGTTTGAACTCAGCGATGATCGACCGCGCGGTGACGCTGGCGTTACTGGGCCTGGTCGTGGCGTCAGCGCTCGCCGTGGTCACCAATATTGATGACCGCCGCCAGGTGTTTGCGGCCCGGCAGGCACAGTTAGTGGCCAGCGACAAAGCCGATGGTCACTGGCGCCAGCTATTGCTGGAGCAGGCGGCTCAGAGCACGCAGGTAGAGGTCGATAAAGTTGCGCATCATCGGTTAAAAATGCGTCAGCCAGCGCCTGATGCCATCATTCTGGTACGTGGCCAGTGAAACACCCTGTATTCCCTGAAACTGGCCAGCTGCGGGACGTTATGTTGCGGAGCCTGTTGCTGTTGGCCGTAGCCGGGCTCGCTTATCGAGCCTTCTACCTGCAGGTATTACAGACCCCGTTTTTACAGGACAAAGCGGCCAATCGCCACGTCCGAGTGGTCGACGAACATGCCCACCGCGGCATGATTCGGGACCGTAACGGCGAACCCCTGGCGATTAGCACCGCGGTCAATTCTGTATGGGCTGATCCCACCCAGTTTGTGGCAGTTCGTCACCGCTGGCCAGAACTGGCAGACCTGCTGGAAATGCCGGCCGGTAAACTGGAGCAGCTCATCGGTCAGCGACTTGAACGGCGGTTTGTCTATGTAAAACGTCGGTTGACACCGCAGCTTGCCGATCAGGTAAAGGGTTTAGGTTTGCCGGGTATCTATCTGCAACGAGAATATCGTCGTTATTACCCGACTGGTGAAGTCAGTGGACACCTGCTCGGTTTTACCAACATCGATGATTTGGGTCAGGAAGGCATTGAACTCCAGTTCGATCAACTGCTAAGCGGCCAGCCGGGTCGTACGCGGGTGGTTCAGGATCTTTACCGGCGCTGGGTTCAACCAGTGGAGTCACTTGAACCCGCACTGGCGGGTAGTGATATGACGCTGACCCTGGACAAGCGGTTGCAGTACCTGGCCTACCGAGAATTAAAAGCCGCGGTGCATCGTCACCGGGCTGCTTCCGGGTCGGTGGTGCTGCTCGATATTCCCAGTGGCGATATTCTGGCGATGGTCAATCAACCTTCTTTTAACCCCAACGAGACCAGTGGTCGGACGCCCGCAAAAGTGCGTAACCGGGCGGTAACTGACGTGTTTGAACCGGGTTCGACGATTAAGCCTTTTATTATTGCAGCGGCCCTGCAGGCCGGTATCTACCGTTCGGATAGTCTGATCGATACGCGTCCCGGTGTGTTAGAAGTGGGCGGACATAAAATACGTGATCACCGTTCCTTCGGTCGCATTACCCCCAAACAGATATTGCAGAAATCAAGCAACGTTGGGGCAGCGCGGGTCGCCCTGGGGATGGATGCGGCACAGATTGAAGATGCGCTACGCAGCCTCGGTATTGGGAGGTCAACCGCATCGCAACTACCAGGCGAGTCCGACGGCATTCTGGCGCCAGCCCATAGCTGGCGAAAGCTGGACCAGGCGACGCTGGCCTTTGGGTATGGTCTTTCGGTGACGCCGCTGCAGCTGGCAAAAGCCTATGCGATTTTAGGCAACCACGGTCGTGAGGTCTCTCCACGGATTGTTTCGCAGCCGGCCGCTGCCAGGACAGCCCAGGTATTAACACCCGAAGTCGCCGATAGTGTGGTGAGGATGCTGGAAGCGGTGGTGACGCCGGAAGGTACTGCAATGCAGGCCGACGTGGAAGGCTATCGAATCGCGGGGAAAACCGGTACTGCCCATCTGTTTCGTAAAGGTGGTTACGACAAAGAGCGCTACGTGGCCACTTTTGCTGGACTGGCGCCTGCCAGTGCTCCTCGCCTGGCGATGGTGGTTACGATCCAGGACCCGAAAGGCGAGGCTTACTATGCCGGCGACGTCGCTGCGCCGGTTTTTGCTCGAGTAATGAGTCGGGCGTTACAGCTGCTCCACATTCCCGCCGATGGAGATTCGCTGCCGACTCGCCTTGTTCAGCCCAAAGGAATCCCCGCATGAATTCGCCCGCTCCCGTGAGAAGTGTCCTCCTGTCAGAACTGTTGCTCGGTGTGGTCGAGGTCGATGCCGACCAGGAATGTTCGATCGCTGGTATCACTGACGATAGCCGCGATATCCAGCCCGGATATCTGTTCATTGCTCGCAGCGGCAGTCAGGATGACGGCGCTCGCTATATCGCCGATGCGCTTAAGGCCGGGGCGGCAGCATTACTGGTGGAGCAGGTCAGCGCAATTCCCGCTGGCTGCACCCGTCCGGCTCTGGTGGTTGAGAATTTACGAGCACACTTAAGCACGATCGCAGGCCGTTTTCAGGGTAACCCGGCCGATCAGTTGCGACTGGTGGGGATCACCGGTACCAACGGAAAAACCAGCAGTTGCACGTTAACTGCCCAGACACTCGAACAGGCCGCGGTCATTGGCACTCGCGGATACGGGCGGTTAGGTGCAATGAAACCCGTGTGGCAGACCACCCCCGGGGCTGTTCGTCTGGCAGCGATCATGCGTGAACTGGTCGACCAGGGTGTCGATACGGTGGTGATGGAGGTCTCTTCTCATGCGCTCGATCAGCAGCGGGTGGATGGGTTAAGGTTCGATACAGTGGTCTACACCGGGATTGGCCACGATCATCTGGATTACCACGGCGACATGGAGGCTTACGCCAATGCCAAGCGTAAGCTGTTTCGCCGTGAAGGCCTGAAGTCCGCCCTGGTTAACGTTTCGGATCAGCTGGGGGAATCAATCGCGGCAGAGTTGCATGGGCGATGCAGACTGCTGACGTTGGGGACCGATAAGGCGGATCTGAACGTCCGCGTGGTATCAAAAAGTATTGACGGGATGCAGATTGAACTGCGTCTGGGCACCGATATCTATGAAGTACGAACACCACTGATTGGCGATTTTAACGCCTATAACCTGCTTACGGTCGCGGGCATCTTGCTACTGCTGGACCTGCCTGCGGAAGAGATAATCCGCCGTCTGAGCAGGGTATCACCCGTCCCTGGACGGATGGAGCGGCTCACGGAACCGGGCCCCACGGTGGTGGTGGACTATGCCCACAACCCCGACGGTTTACGGTCTGCCTTAACGGCACTGAACAACACCGCACCTGCTAATGGTGGCAAGTTGTGGTGCCTGTTTGGCTGCGGCGGTGAACGTGATCAGGGAAAACGGGCTGAGATGGGTGAAATTGCCAGTTCCCTGGCAGACGTAGTGGTTCTCACCGATGATAACCCCCGTCATGAATCACCGCTGGCGATCGTCGACCAGGTGGTTAGCGGCTGCAGTGGTGATGCAGAGGTGCATCGTATTCACGATCGCCGTCAGGCAATCACCTTTGCGTTGCAGCAGGCCGCTAATGAAGATCTGGTGCTGATTGCTGGTAAAGGTGATGAGCCTGATCAACTTTATGCAGCGGGTCGCTGGCGCTTCGATGACCGCCGTATCGCCCGCATTGCGATGAGTCGACGACGATGATGTCCCTGCGCGAGGCGGCCATGGTGCTCGGTTCAGTGGCCAGTGCCGATGCGTCTGCCCGATTTCTGCATATCTCCATCGACAGCCGGGAACTGTTGCCCGGGTCGCTGTTTGTCGCTTTGCGCGGACCGAACCATGATGGCCATGATCATCTGGGGGCAGTGGCCGCTGCCGGTGCTTGTGGTGCGGTAGTAGAACAGCGTAAATCGATCAATTTGCCGCAACTGGTGGTATCCGATACCCGAGTTGCGTTGGCAAGGCTGGCGGAATACTGGCGTCAACGGTGGCCTCTAAAACTGGTGGCGATTACCGGCAGTAACGGTAAAACCACCGTGAAAGAAATGACCGGTAAGATTGTCGCATCACAGGGTCCGGCGCTGATTACAGAGGGCAACCAGAATAACGAGGTTGGGGTGCCGCTGACTTTATTGCGAGCCCGTCCGTTCCATCAATTTGCGGTTATAGAGATGGGCATGAGCAATGCCGGAGAACTCGCCCGGTTATCGGCCATTGGGCGCCCGGATATTGCCGTCATCACGAATGCAGGTTCAGCCCATCTGGAGAATTTTCGTGACAGGCAGGCGCTAGCCCAGGCAAAAGGGGAAATCTTTAACGGGTTGCGTAGCGATGGCGTGGCCGTTATTAACGCCGATGATCCGGCTGCAGACCTATGGCGTGAGCTGGCTGCTCCCCGATCGGTGATTGATTTTGCTCTGGACAACCCGGAAGCGGCCATTCGCGGCCACTGGCGGCCAGCAGACAGCGGTGGTGTCCTCGAGGTCACCGGGGTCGCGGGTGAGTGGCGGGTTGAGTTAGGGCTGTTTGGTCGGGAAAACGGGGCCAATGCGCTTGCTGCCATTGCCGTTGGTTTCCTGTTGAAAGTCCCCGCGACCGATATGGCGGTTGCCATTGCCAGTTGTAAGCCTGTTTCGGGCCGTCTGCAGTTGCTGACACTCGCGAATGGCGGTCGGTTGATCGATGACAGTTACAACGCCAGCCCCGATTCATTAAGGCTGGCGATTGAGGTGCTGGCCCAACAACCGGGTAAACGGATACTCATTCTTGGTGACATGGCAGAACTGGGGACTGGCAGCGCAGATTTTCACCGGGAGGCTGGCCGTACTGCCCGCGCTGCGGGAATTGATCAACTATTGACTCTGGGCGAGATGAGCGAGCTAGCGACCGAGCAGTTTGGTGCCCCCGCCAGGCACTGTCGGGATATCGATAGCTTGTTGTTAGCAATCGGTCTGCCTCAGACCGGCGATACCCTGCTGGTAAAGGGGTCGAGAAGTGCCGGGATGGAGCGAGTTGTGACCGCGCTTACGGGTCAACCAAAGGGGGAGCTTCATGCGCCCACTTCGTTCGATGAGGAAGGTTAATAATGCTTTACCACCTGCTCGTTGACCTGAGTGACCAGTTTTCTGCGCTTAATGCGTTTCGCTATCTGACCCTGCGCACCATTCTGAGTGCGGTGACTGCCCTGGCTATCGCGCTGTTGATTGGGCCAAAAATGATTCGTTGGTTAAATCACCTGCGCGTTGGTCAGCAGATTCGTGACGATGGCCCGCAATCGCACCTGCAGAAGGCGGGCACACCAACCATGGGTGGCACGCTGATATTGGTGGCCATACTGGCTGGTACGCTAGCCTGGGCAGATCTGACCAATTACCGCGTCTGGGTCGCCGTGCTGGTGACCGCTGGATTCGGTGGCATCGGCTTTGTCGATGATTACCTGAAATTGAGTCGCAGCAATTCCACCGGCCTACGGGCCTGGCAGAAGCTGGTGGGGCAGCTGGTGATTGCGACCGCGGCGGGCATTTACCTTTACGTTAATGCGGATCGCCCGGCTGAGCTGCAGTACATAGTGCCGCTATTAAAAGAAGTGCTGCTGGATTTTGGCCCCTGGTTTGTATTGGCTACCGTCGTTGTGGTGGTGGGCACCAGTAACGCCGTTAACCTCACCGATGGTCTGGATGGCCTGGCGATTCTGCCCACCGTCATGGTGGCTGCGGCGCTTGGGATTTTCTGCTATCTGTCAGGTCATCATTTTTTTGCAAGCTACCTGGCGATTCCATCGTTGCCCGGTGTCGGTGAGCTGGCGATTTTCTGCGGATCAATTACCGGAGCGGGGCTGGGTTTTCTCTGGTTTAACACTTATCCGGCACAAGTTTTTATGGGCGACGTTGGTGCCCTGGCGCTGGGGGCAGCTCTGGGTATTGTCGCGGTACTGGTTCGTCAGGAACTGGTGCTGCTGATCATGGGCGGCGTGTTTGTGATGGAAACCGTTTCGGTGATTATGCAGGTGATTTCCTTTAAGACCACCGGGCGTCGTATTTTTGCCATGGCGCCGCTACATCACCATTTTGAGCTCAAAGGCTGGCCCGAACCGCGAGTGATCGTGCGTTTCTGGATCATTACTTTTTTACTGGTGTTGCTGGGCCTGGCAACCCTGAAATTACGATGATGAGTGTCGCCATGTCGCAGCAGCCGATCCGGAAAAAGGCCCTGATCCTTGGAGCGGGGGTTACCGGGGTCTCCTGTACCCGCTATCTGCTTGCTCAGGGGTTTGACGTCACCGTCGCGGATAGTCGTAATCATCCACCAGGCACGGCTGAGCTAGAGGCGTTGCTACCTGCCGATCATCTGGAGTTCGGCGTGTCGCTGGACCAGGTTTCCCTTACCGGCGTCGATAGCCTGGTGGTGAGTCCCGGCCTGCCTCGCACCCTGGGTCTGCTTGATCGTGCCCGGGCGCTTGGTATTGAGGCGGTCTGTGATGTCGAAATTTTTCTGCGCCAGGCAAAGGCTCCGGTCATCGCGGTTACTGGCACCAACGGCAAATCCACGCTGGTCATGATGATCGCGCACCTGCTTCGCGCTGCCGGAGTTAATGCGCTTGCCGGGGGCAATCTGGGGCCGGCGGCGCTTGACTTGTTAGCAGATCCTACGCCCGATTATTACCTGCTTGAACTCTCCAGCTTCCAGCTTGAATGGTTGCAGGACCCGGCACCAGCAGTAGCAGTGATCACGAACATCACACCCGATCATCTTGATCGCTATGACTCATTTGCCGACTATCGGGCCGCCAAAGCCAGAGTATTGGGCGATGCTAAGCGGGTAGTGTTGAACCTCGATGATCGGGAGAGTCGCAAACTGGCAATGACCTTGCCGGTGTCAACACCCGTCGACTGGTTTGGAGCCTCAGTCACTGAACCCGATGCGCCGCTAATAGACTTGCAAGACATCCCGTCAGTCAATGGGCTAATGGGTGAGCACAACCGGATTAACGCCCAGGCTGCGCTGACCGTGGTGTCAGTTCTGAGCCTGACAGCGCAGTTACCAGAGGATCTCTGGGACGGTTTTGAGGGGTTGCCCCATCGATTACAGCTGGTTGCCACGATCAATGGCGTTCGCTGGTTGAATGATTCCAAAGCGACCAATGTCGGCGCCACGCTGGCCGCCGCTGAGGGCCTCGCGGCTGACGAAAAGTCTCGGCTGGTGCTGGTGTTAGGCGGCGAGGGCAAGGGCCAGGATTTTGCTCCGCTACAACAGCTGGTGCCGCGATTACGGGCGGTGGTGGTTACCGGCCATGACGGGAATCGTATCGCCAGGTTATTTAGCGAGCGGGTCCCGGTAAAGCGCGCGGTGGACATGGATCAGGTGGTCGATATGGCGGCGGCGCTGGCCCAGCCGGGCGATACCGTGTTGTTTTCACCGGCCTGCGCTAGTCAGGATCAGTACCGTGATTACCAGCATCGTGGCGACTGTTTTGTGACGGCAGTTAAAGAACTCGCCCCGAAGGTGGACGAATGACCAGCGCGGTCGTTAAAAATCTGGCTCCATCGCGGGGCTCTTTGGCCGGCTGGGACTGGCCGCTGATCTCGGTGGTTCTGGGGCTGGTTTCACTGGGTCTGATTTTCGTCTATTCAGCCTCTATTCCCTACGCCGGGGAGCGCCTGGCCGACAGCGATTTTTTTCTGCGCCGGCAGCAAATTTTTCTCATCATTTCGATAGCTACGGCCGCCCTGGTAACGCAGGTTCCCGTCGATATCTGGCGCCGGCTGGCACTACCGCTGACCCTGCTGGGAGTGGGTCTGCTGGTACTGGTGCTGGTACCCGGGATTGGTCGCGAAGTGAATGGCAGTATGCGCTGGATTACAGCGGCGGGCCTACGGGTGCAGCCTTCCGAATGGGTCAAGGTCAGCTTTGTTCTGTACCTGGCGCTGCTATTAACCCGCCGTAATCAGGATTCAGTGGTCCCGCTGCTGGGACCGCTGGTGGTGTTGCTTTTTATTACCCTGTTGTTACTGGCTGAGCCCGACCTGGGCGCCGCCGCCGTGTTAGCCATGACCGCAGCAGGCATGCTATTTCTGGCTGGTTTACCGATTGGGCAGTTTCTACTACTTAATACCGGATTGCTGAGTGCGGTTGCGGTGCTCACTGTAATTTCGCCCTACCGCATGGCTCGTCTCACCGCGTTTGTTGACCCCTGGGCAGATCCGCTGGCGAGCGGCTTTCAGCTCACCCAGTCGTTAATGGCGTTTGGTCGAGGTGGCTGGAGCGGCGTGGGTCTGGGCCAGAGCGTGCAAAAACTCTTTTACCTGCCGGAAGCCCATACCGATTTTCTACTGGCGGTGATTGCGGAAGAGCTGGGTCTGCTTGCCGTCCTGCTGATCATTGCCGCTTATGCCTGGCTGACCCTGCGCGCTTTCGCGATTGCCCGTAACGCATTGGCAGCGGGTAATCCTTTTGCCAGTCAGGTGGCCTATGGACTGGGTTTGTTGATCGGTGTTCAGGCACTGGTAAATATCGGTGTGAACATGGGGGTGCTGCCGACCAAGGGGCTAACCCTGCCCCTGCTCAGTTATGGCGGAAGTAGTTTGCTGTTTACCGGTCTGGCGCTGGGCTTGTTGTTGCGCATTGACCATGAAACCCGGGCGGCAACATGAGTCGGGTACTGATTATGGCCGGTGGCACGGGTGGTCACGTCATGCCAGGGCTTGCAGTGGCGGAAGTCCTGATCAGTCGGGGTGCCGAAGTGAGCTGGCTGGGAACCGCGGCTGGTATTGAGGCAACGCTGGTCCCCGCGGCTAATATCCCGCTGCATACGATTGCCAGCCGAGGTTTGCGGGGGCATGGTTGGTCACGGTTGGCCGCTGCCCCCTTTATGTTGATCCGCTCAGCCTGGCAGGCGTGGGTATTGTTACGCGACCTGCGACCAGCCGTGGTGCTCGGGATGGGTGGCTATGCCGCTGGCCCTGGTGGTGTCGCGGCCTGGTTAATGCGGGTGCCGTTGGTGCTCCATGAACAGAACCGGGTAATGGGGCTAACCAACCGATTGTTAAAACCCCTGGCTCGGAGGGTACTTTACGGTTTTCCGTTCTACAGCCGTGGTGACCGATCCAGTCAGTGCACGGAGGCGGTGGTTGGCAATCCTGTTAGTCAGTCACTGTTCGCATTGTCGGCGCCGGTTACGACAGAATCGACAGCCATCCGAATACTGGTGCTGGGGGGCAGTCAGGGAGCCCGGGCGCTGAATCGATCCGTGGCGCAATGGAGTCACCGCTGGCGGAGTGAAACTGAACAGGAGGGGAGTAAAGGTTACGAATTATGGCATCAGTGCGGCGGCAAATTGCTGGAGGAAACCCGCACACTGTATGGTGCCGAGGGTGTTGAAAACCGGTTCGGTGTAAGACTCGACGGATTCATTGACGATATGGCGGCTGCTTACCGCTGGGCTGATCTGGTTATTGCCCGAGCGGGCGCATTAACGATTAGCGAACTCTGCATGGTTCGAAAACCATCCATACTGGTTCCGCTGCCAAGCGCCGTGGGCGACCATCAGACGGCTAACGCTCAATACCTTGCTGAACAGGGAGCGGCGCTATTGTTAGCGCAGGAGGACCTTGACGCTGAAAGCTTAAATTCCGCGATCGACAAGCTTAGTGACGCGGGTATCCGTCAGCAGATGATGGCCGCAGCTGGCGAACTGGCCCGGCCAGACGCAGCGGAGCGAGTGGCGGAAGCCTGCCTGGAGTGGTGCGATGCGTAATCGTATCAGTCGCATTCATTTTATCGGTATCGGTGGTGTCGGTATGAGTGGCATTGCCGAGGTGCTACTAAACGAAGGGTATCAAATTTCGGGTTCTGACCAACGCGCCAGTCTGCACACCGAGCGGCTGCAGGAACTCGGAGCAACGGTCGTTATTGGCCATCAGGGCGAGCTGATTTCAACCGTTGACGTGGTCGTCACCTCCACTGCGATTGCTGATGACAACCCGGAATTATGCGCGGCGCGGGCCGCTCAAATTCCCGTGGTTCCGCGAGCAGAAATGCTCGCCGAGTTAATGCGTCTGCGCAGTGGTATCGCCATAGCCGGAACCCACGGCAAGACCACGACCACCAGTTTAGTGGCGAGTCTGCTAGCCCAGGAGGGAATGGACCCGACTTTCGTCATCGGTGGGCAGCTAAAGGCGGCCAATAGCAATGCACGACTAGGTGCCGGTGATTATCTGGTAGCGGAGGCAGATGAAAGTGACGCCTCGTTTCTGCACCTGAATCCGCAAATCGCTGTCGTGACCAACATCGATCTGGACCACATGGAAACCTATGGCGGTGATCGAGACCGTCTGGATCAGGTATTCACCGAGTTCATCCATCGATTACCGTTTTACGGACTGGTAGTACTCTGTGCGGATGATCCGGGGGTGCAGCGCGTCGAGGCGGGTCTTCAGAAACCAAAAATAACTTACGGTATCGATCAGCCGGCAGACTATCAGGCTCACGACATCCGCTATGTCGGCACTCGTACTCATTTCACCGTCGACCGGCCAGGCGAGACTAACTGGCTCACGGTGGAATTAAACATGCCGGGTCGGCACAACGTACTCAATGCACTGGCTGCCATTGTCGTTGCCGACGAGGTGGGTGTCAGTGCCGAGGCTATCCGCGCGGCACTGCAAACTTTCAGTGGCGTGGGTCGCCGTTTCGAGCAGTTGGGCGATATTCGGTTAGGCGATGCCAGCTGCCTGCTGGTGGACGATTACGGGCACCATCCGCGAGAAGTATCCGCGACGCTTAAAGCCGCTCGGCAGGCGTGGCCAGAACGACGTCAGGTAGTCATATTCCAGCCGCATCGTTACAGCAGAACTCGTGACCTGTTTGATGACTTCTGTATCGAACTGGCCGCTGCCGATGTGCTGATCCTGCTGGAAGTTTATGCCGCCGGGGAAGCGGTCATAGCCGGGGCCGATGGTGCCAGTCTGGCCCGGGCGATACGCCGACGGGGCAAGCTCGACCCGGTGTTCGTTGCCGATCAGCGTGAACTCGTGGAGACGCTACGGCCGCTGGTCGCTGACGGTGATCTGGTGCTGACGCTGGGCGCTGGGGATATCGGCAGTCTGGCTGCCAGCCTGGCGACACAAAATGCATCGCCACCGGGAGCGGGGTCATGACGGTCATGCTGGCGGCCGAAATGTTACCTCAGGAGCGGGTGCGCCGAATGGAACCCATGTCCCAGCACACCAGCTGGCGAGTGGGTGGACCTGCGGAGCTGTTTTTTCAGCCTCAGGATCTGGCCGACCTGTGCAGTTATCTCCGTCAGGCACCGAATGCGGAACCGCCCTCCCTCTGGCTTGGTCTGGGCAGTAATCTGCTGGTGCGAGATGGCGGCATTCCCGGTCTGGTGATCTGCCTGGCGGGCCGGTTGACCGTGTTGCAGATGCTCGACGATGGCAATTTGCGGGTAGAGAGTGGCGTAACCTGCGCCCGCCTGGCTCGATATTGTGCGGATGCTGGTCTGGCGGGTGGTGAGTTCTTCGCGGGTATTCCCGGCACCCTGGGTGGTGCATTAGCGATGAACGCCGGTGCCCACGATGGCAATACCTGGGAGCAGGTGGCCGCCGTCGAAACCATCGACCGTTTTGGTGTCGTCCGCATTCGTCAGCCAGCCGAGTTTGAGGTGGGCTATCGCTCTGTACGGGGGGTTGCGGGCGAATGGTTTGTTGCTGCCCATCTGCGAATGATTTCTGGCACCCAGAGTCTGATCCGGGAACAGATGCGTGAAATTCTCAGGTGGCGTAAGCAGGCGCAGCCGCTTGATAAGGCCAGCGCCGGTTCGGTATTCCGTAATCCGGCCGGCGGTCATGCTGCTCGTCTGATAGAAACGGCGGGTCTGAAAGGTTCACAAAACGGTGGTGCCATGGTGTCGCCGAAACACGCCAATTTCATTGTCAATGATGGCACGGCGACGGCCACGGATATTGAGACACTGATCAACCGTGTACGCCAGCGAGTGCAGCAGGTTCATGGCGTTGAATTGGAACTGGAAGTTCATATCGTCGGGGTGCCCGTTGAAAGCTAACGGCAAAGTGCCTACGTCGGCCTGGTCAGCCACCGATTTTGGTCGGGTAGCGGTCTGCGCTGGCGGCGAGTCGGCTGAGCGAGAAATATCACTGCGCAGTGGTGCGGCCGTGGCAGAGGCTCTGCAGGGCGCGGGAATTGACGTGCAGCTAGTCGACCTGGATAAACAGTTTTTTGAGCAGGCTGTGGCTGGGGAATTTGATCGAGTCTTCATCGCAATCCATGGCAGAGGTGGAGAAGACGGCGCCCTGCAGGGATTTCTTGATCTGATTGGCTTGCCCTACACCGGAAGCCGGGCGGCCGCTTCCGTGCTCGGTATGGACAAGCAATTGACTAAGTTGCAGTGGCAGGCCGCGGGCCTGCCGACACCTGCCTGGCGCATGGTCGCCAGTTTGACGGAACTTGCCGAGGCTGCCGAAGCGATTGGCCTGCCGGTGATGGTGAAACCCGTGGGTGAGGGGTCAAGTATTGGCATGTCGCTGGTTGAACAGGAACAGCAGTTCGAAGCAGCCTGGATCGCAGCCAACGCCACAGAACAGCCAGTCATGGTGGAGCGGTATGTGGTCGGTAACGAGTATACCGCCGCGATGGTTCTTGATCAGCGGCTACCACTGGTAAGGATTACCACGCCACGAAAATTCTATGATTATGAAGCCAAGTACGTCAGTGATGAGACTGGCTATCACTGCCCGGCCGGGCTGGATCCCGCCGCTGAAGAACAGTTAACCGATCTGGCAGCGCAAGCCTTTACAGCGATTGGTGGATGCGGCTGGGGTCGGGTTGATCTGCTGGTTGATGAGTCAGGCGCTGCCTGGTTGATCGAAGTGAACACCGTGCCGGGGTTAACCGATCACTCACTGGTGCCAATGGCCGCACGGGTTCACGGTTGGGATTTTGAGGTGTTGGCACTGGCCATTCTGAGCTCAAGCATGACTGAGTGCGCTGCATCGGTTGCTGTGGGGGTGGCCCATGGCTAGATTCGCCACTCGTCTGTTTGGTACGCCTGCCGGCGCAAGCCGCGTCACTTCTCGTGACGATACGGGTACGGAGTGGTTAAGTCGTTACCGCTGGTGGGCGTTGTCTCTGTTACTGATTGCGCTGGGTGCGGTGTTGCCCGGTGCGCTGGTGGCCATTCCTGAATTACCGAATGGGCCACTGTTTCCATTGCGCAAGGTCGAAGTAACCGGCGAATTGCGGCGGCTGGATCCCGATCAGCTTCAGGAGCGATTGCAACCAGCGGATATTGGCGGGTTCTTTGATGTAAATGTGGTCGAGTTAAAGGGTCTGGTCAGTGACATTCCCTGGGTAGCCGGTGTGCAGATTAGCCGTAGCTGGCCCGACCAGCTAGTGATTACGATCACAGAACGGGAGCCCGTGGCACGGTGGCGCGCAGAAGGCCTCCTCGATGCCGAGGGTGGCTTTTTCACGGTTAAGTCGTTACTGGAATTTGCGGCACTGCCACTGCTTTCCGGCCCGCCCGGCAGTGAGCGGCAGGTGTTTGCGGGTTATGAGTATCTGCGTGGCGCACTGATGCAGCTGCCCCAGCCGATTAATGAGGTTGAACTCGATAGTCGCGGGGTGTGGCGTTTGCGCACTGTTGATGGAGTGCTGCTGACCTTGAGTGGGGAGCTGCAACGCGCGCCGCTGGATCGATTAGTAAGGGTTTATCGTCAGCAACTGATTGGCCACTGGGACAAGGTGCGCCGAATCGATCTGCGTTATGACGACGGCCTGGCAGTGGCGTTCGCACCTAACACGGTAATGGTTGAGGAAGGTAGTCGGCAATGAATCGAACGCAAGATAAAAGCTTGCTGGTGGCAATGGATATTGGCACCTCAAAGATCGTCACGATTGTTGGCGAGGTTTCGGACGACGGTGAAATAGAGATTATTGGTCTGGGCAGTCATCCCTCAAACGGGCTGAAAAAGGGGGTAGTGGTCAACATTGAGTCCACCGTGTTGTCGATGCAGCGTTCCGCTGAAGAGGCCGAGCTAATGGCCGGATGCCAGATTCATTCGGTTTACGCGGGTATTGCCGGCTCTCATATTCGTAGTCTGAATTCCCACGGCATCGTCGCGATTCGTGATCGTGAGGTGACCCAGGTTGACGTGGATCGTGTCATCGACGCGGCGCGGGCGGTTGCTATTCCGATGGATCAACGCGTGCTTCATGTGTTACCGCAGGAGTACATCATCGATGATCAGGAGGGCATCCGGGAGCCCATTGGCATGGCCGGTGTGCGACTGGAAGCCAAAGTCCACATAGTCGCGGGGGCCGCCAGTGCGGCACAGAATATCGTCAAATGTGTTCGCCGGTGTGGCCTGGAAGTTGACGATTTTATTCTCGAACAGCTGGCGTCGAGTTATTCGGTACTGACGACGGATGAGAAAGAGCTGGGAGTTTGCCTGGTCGATATCGGCGGTGGTACGACGGATATCGCCGTATTTATTGGCGGGGCGATTGTCCATACCGCGGTGATTCCGATCGCCGGTGATCAGGTGACCAACGACATTGCGGTGGCCCTACGAACGCCGACTCAGTTTGCGGAACAGATCAAAATTAAATATGCCTGCGCGCTGGCGCAACTGGCGACGACTGACGAGACCATCGAGGTGCCCAGTGTGGGCGACCGGCCGGCACGACGGCTGGCTCGACAGACACTCGCTGAAGTGGTGGAGCCCCGCTATGACGAATTATTCGGTCTGGTGCTTGCTGAACTGCGGCGCAGTGGATTTGAGAACCTCATTGCATCCGGCGTGGTGCTCACCGGCGGCAGTTCCAAAATGGAGGGCGTGATCGATCTGGCGGAAGAGGTTTTTCATATGCCGGTTCGACTCGGTGTTCCCCAGTTTGTCACGGGACTTACTGAGGTCGTCAGCAACCCCATTCACGCCACCGGGGTTGGCCTGTTGCTGTTTGCACGAGAGCAGCGCAGAAAAGGTATTGAAGGAGCGAACGTGAATGGTTTTTCGGCCGTGTTAGCGCGACTGAAAAGCTGGTTTGATGGGCATTTTTGATGATGGCAGGGGGGGAGTGGGACCGCTAATGAAAACAGTGAAGCAGCTTAACGAGCAAACAAATTTTTGGGAGAAAGACGATGTTTAATATGATTGAAACCCTTGAACAGGATGCGGTCATCAAGGTAATCGGTGTTGGCGGTGGAGGCGGCAACGCAATAAACCACATGCTTAGTGAATCCATCGAAGGGGTGGAATTTATAGTCGCCAACACCGACGCTCAGGCCTTGAAAAGCTCGGCGGCGGAAACGGTGCTGCAGATCGGTGGGGATGTCACCAAAGGCCTGGGTGCGGGAGCGACACCGGAGACCGGTCGTCAGGCCGCGCTGGAGGATAGTCAGCGTATCGCCGAAGTGCTGGATGGTGCCGACATGGTGTTTATTACCGCTGGTATGGGTGGCGGAACCGGAACCGGAGCCGCGCCAGTCGTCGCTGAAATTGCCCGTGAGATGGGGATACTGACAGTTGCGGTAGTCACCCGACCCTTTGGATTTGAAGGGAAAAAACGGGCGTCGGTAGCGGAACTCGGTATCAAGGCGCTCGGTGGGATAGTCGATTCCCTGATTATCGTGCCGAATGACAAACTCCTCAGCGAACTGGATCGTAACCTTAGCCTGCTTAACGCCTTCAAGGAGGCCAATGAGGTGTTGCGCGGTGCGGTTCAGGGCATCGCTGAGCTGATTACCCGACCCGGGCTAATCAACGTCGATTTCGCCGATGTGCGCACAGTGATGTCGGAAATGGGCATGGCCATGATGGGCAGCGCGAGTTCGAGCGGTGAAAGCCGAGCACGAATGGCAGCTGAAATGGCAGTCAGCAGCCCGTTTCTTGAGGACATCAACCTGGCCGGAGCCTGCGGTATCCTTATCAACATCACTGCGGGTCTGGAGATGACCATCGGCGAGTTTGAGGAAGTCGGTAATGTGGTGCGCGAATTTGCCTCCGAGGATGCGACGGTGGTCATCGGTACCTCATTAGATCCGGACTCTAACGGCGAGATGAGGGTCACCGTGGTGGCGACGGGTTTGAACCGGGAGCGAGTGGCAAGTAATGACGACGTGAATCAGCCCGTTGAGGTGATTAGTACCGGTACGAACGGTGCGATTGATTACGGCGAACTTGATCGGCCGACGGCTGTAAGGCACATGGAAGCGACCACTGAAATTACGCCCGCTCTGGGAGATGCTGAACTGGCGACACTGGAAATTCCAGCGTTCCTGCGTCGGCAGGCGGATTAATTCGATTCTGGTTACACAAAAAAACAGAGTATCGTTACAAAAGAGGAAAGCGGTGACGATTTGTATCGTGTCTTGAGCCCTGTGAGCGGGTCTGTCGATTCTGGACCACTGCATTGAGACTCTCTATGCGCGCCTGTTTCAGAAGAATTTGCTGACCGTGGTATTATTCGCCCCCGATTTGTTTGCTAGTCGGTTTAGCGATGCGGTTGGTTGCATCGGGGGCAGATCAGGTTTTCCTGATAATGGTGGTAGTTGCTAAGTTTAGGTTAGTGACTCGATAAGAAGCGCGTGATGAATATGCGTTGAGTGTGACGGGGTACTCGATTTCGTGGTTAAACAAAGAACTCTCAAAAATGTGATTAAGGCGACAGGCGTCGGCCTGCATACTGGCGAAAAGGTTTACCTGACCTTGCGTCCGGCCGCACCGGATACCGGAATCATGTTTCGCCGTGTCGACCTTGATGAACCGTTAGAATTTCCTGCTCATGCAGACTATGTAGGTGATACTCGCCTCTCGACCTCGCTGTCCCGTGAAGGACACACTATTTCAACCGTTGAGCATCTGCTATCCGCCTTTGCCGGGCTGGGCATCGATAACGCCTGGGTTGATGTGAGTGCGCCTGAAGTCCCGATTATGGATGGTAGTTCAAGTCCCTTTGTTTTTCTGATCCAGTCCGCTGGAATTGAAGAGCAGGCAGCACCGAAACGGTTTATTCGAGTATTAAAAACGGTACTGGTCGAAGATGGCGATAAATGGGCGCGATTTGATCCATTTGAAGGCTTTAAGGTCTCTTTTGGTATTGAGTTTGATCACCCCGCCTTCCGTGACCGTCCTAACAGTGTGGATATCGATTTCTCATCCACCTCGTTTATGAAAGAGGTGAGCCGTGCGCGAACCTTCGGTTTCATGAACGATATAGAAAATTTGCGGGCTCAGGGGCTGGCGTTAGGTGGTAGTCAGCAGAATGCCGTGGTTGTCGATAATTATCGTGTGGTCAACGAAGATGGACTGCGCTATGACGACGAGTTTGTTAAACATAAAGTTCTCGATGCCATCGGCGATCTCTACCTGCTGGGTAGCAGCTTGATTGGTGCATTTTCGGGCTATAAATCGGGACACGCCCTCAATAACATGCTTCTGAAGGCACTACTGGAGCAGCAGGATGCGTGGGAATCGGTTACCTTTGAAGATGCTTCACGCGTACCGATTAGTTTTCTCAGTCCGGCCTATTCAGCGGCCTGATTGTCTGCTGAATCGTCTTTTCGATGGCCGTGACGGGCTAACCGTTTTAATGCACTGGCAAGATGCGGATTGCTGATGGCTTCGCTGGTTTGCTCGATTAGCTGCGCTGCTGCGCGGCTGATTGCCGGTTCTGATGTCTGATCAGAGGTGTTTTTAGTCGGGGTGTCCGGTTGCCATTGCTGACGGACCACCGCTCTGATTTTTATGACTGAAGGCAGACGCTCATCGCCATTGATTGCCTCCAGCAGTTCAGTTTCTAAAAACCGCACCCGGCTCGCAATCACGCTACTGGCACAGAGGAGCGTTAAAGTTTGCTGTCTCACGCCCGCTATTTCGATATTAGTATGCAAGGGGGATGGCAGGAGACTGGTTATCAATTGGTCGACGGATTTGAGCCGGGCAGTTTTTGCGACAATTTCTGCCAGCCTGTCGCCAGTGGCGTCAGTGAATAACTTGTTTAGAGAGCGGACGCGGCTCATAATCGGCACCTTTCCATGTTTCGGTTTGCCATTATGACCCAGTATTGTTGGTCGGGCGTGGTACGACGTCATCAGGTTTATGTGTATGCGATTCCCAGTTATTGATTATGGATAATGCTTCTGTGCGGCAGCTGACTGAAACCGTTGATGGATTGGTCCAGCGGATCGATGGACTTCATTTTGGTCAGGATTGATTGATGGAGTTAATTTTCTCTTACCGTGGCAAGTTGCACCGTCTGGGATTACGGTACCTGATCCTCGGCCTGGCCATGTTCACCGCCGTTGCTTTGGTCCTCCAGCCGGGCTTAAACGACAGTCAATCAGTGGTCGCCGATGCGCAGGCGATGGCTGCGGAGGGTGTTGATCCACAGCGAGTGCAGCGGGCGCTGATCGTTGCGGAAGCGCAGATGGCAGAGCTCGCAGCAAGGCTGGGTGAACTGCAGGGAAGGTTAACCCGCCTTGAAAGTATTGGTCAGCAGGTGGGTGAACTAGCTGGTTTCGATGCTGAGGCACTTGGTTTTGACCAACCGGTACCGGTGGGTGGTCCAGTAACGGCCGACGATGTCACCATGGAACTGCCGCAGCTTCTGGAAGAGTTACGCGTCTTTGCGGCCCGTCTGGATGACCGGGGCGTGCGATTGCAACTGCTTGATCAGGAACTGCTCACCCGCCAGACCGATGCCTGGCGTTTGCCAAGCGGCAGACCAACCCGCAGTGGCTGGCTTTCTTCGGCGTATGGTTATCGTACTCATCCGTTGAATGGCCGGCGGCAATTTCACCGCGGGGTAGATCTCGCAGGCAAGGCGGGTGACCCCGTCGAGGCCGTCGCTAGTGGGGTAGTGATCTGGTCTGGTCCAAAGGATGGCTATGGTAATCTGCTGGAAGTGGATCACCGCAATGGTTTTGTTACCCGTTACGGACACAATGCCAAAAACCTGGTGGCCATGGGTGAACTGGTAAAGCAGGGTCAGGTGATTGCTACAATGGGCAGCACCGGACGTTCCACCGGTCCGCATGTGCATTTTGAAGTGCTAAAAAATGGCAAACAGGTAAACCCACATAAATTTCTCAAAGGTCGGCGCACTGCCAACCTGAACCTCTGATCTTCCAGCTGGACTCTTGTTGATGTTCAATGCCCTGATTACTCGGGTTTTCGGTAGCCGTAATGACCGCCAGGTCAAAAGCTACCGGAAAAACGTTGCTCGTATTAATAATCTAAGTGATGAATTTGCCGCGCTTTCAGACGGTGATTTAAGGGCGAAGACGGATAGCTTTCGTCAACGGATAAACGACGGCGCATCGGTAGAGGATATCCTGCCTGAAGCATTCGCAGCGGTCCGCGAAGCGGCTAGTCGTGTACTGGGGATGCGCCACTTCGATGTCCAGCTTATTGGCGGGATGGTGCTTAATGATGGCCGTATTGCCGAGATGCGAACCGGGGAGGGTAAAACACTGGTGGCGACCCTGCCGGCGTATCTTAATGCGCTGGTCGGTGAAGGTGTTCACGTCGTCACCGTCAATGATTATCTGGCCGAGCGGGATGCCCGCTGGATGGGTCAGGTGTACGAATTTCTCGGCCTGACCACCGGCGTAGTGGTGGCTGGCATGGAGCAGGCCGACAAGGTCGCTGCCTACGCCTGTGATATTACCTATGGCACCAACAACGAGTTTGGCTTTGATTATCTGCGCGATAACATGGCCTTTAGCGCCGAAGACCGGGTGCAGCGCAAACCGGTATACGCCATTGTCGATGAGGTGGATTCGATTCTCATTGACGAGGCGCGCACTCCGCTGATTATTTCCGGCCCGGCAGAAGGCGACACCGAGCTTTACCAGAAACTCCATGGTCTGATACCGAAACTGGAACGCCAGACCGAGGAAGAGGGTCCCGGAGATTATTCAGTTGATGAGAAAAACCGGCAAATTGCTCTGACTGAAGCGGGTCATGAGCGGGTCGAGGAACTGCTGGTCGAGGCAAAAATTCTTGCCGAAGGGGCGAGTCTTTACGATGCCGCCAACGTCACCACCATGCATTATTTAAATGCGGCTATTCGTGCCAACACCCTGTTTGAGAAAGATGTCCATTACGTGGTCAATGATGGCCAGGTCGTTATCGTTGATGAATTTACCGGACGATTAATGGCTGGACGGCGCTGGTCCGATGGCCTGCACCAGGCAGTGGAGGCAAAGGAAGGGGTCGCGATACGTCAGGAAAACCAGACTCTGGCATCCATCACCTTTCAAAATTATTTTCGGCTCTATGACAAGCTTTCCGGAATGACCGGTACCGCCGATACCGAAGCCTACGAATTTCAACAAATTTATGGGCTCGAAGTGCTGGTGGTACCTACCCACGTCAAAATGATCCGTGACGATCGCGGCGACCAGGTGTTTTTGAGCGTCGAAGAAAAATATGACGCCGTGATTGACGACGTTTTACGTTGTCATGAACAGGGCCAGCCGGTGCTGGTAGGGACAGCCAGTATCGACAGTTCTGAACTGCTCTCCCGTGAGTTAAAAAACCGCAAAATTCCTCATGAAGTGCTTAATGCTAAACAGCACGAGCGTGAAGCCGAGATTATCGCCGGCGCAGGTGTCCCCGGTGCGGTGACGATTGCCACCAATATGGCCGGTCGCGGAACCGATATCGTGCTGGGCGGTAATCTGGAGGCGATGATTGAAGCCGCTGACTCGGCTGACGAAGAATCGGTCAAAAACCAATGGCAGGCGGCCCATGACAAGGTGCTTGAGCTGGGCGGATTACATGTAATCGGCACCGAACGAAACGAATCCCGGCGAGTGGATAACCAGCTGCGCGGCCGATCGGGACGCCAGGGCGACCCAGGTTCCAGCCGCTTCTATCTCTCGCTCGAAGATGACCTGATGCGGATTTTTGCCTCCGACCGAGTTTCTGGCTGGATGCAGAAGCTGGGGCTGGAAAAAGGCGAGGCGATCGAACATCGCTGGGTTACCCGCGCGATTGAAAATGCTCAGCGTAAAGTTGAGGGGCGCAATTTTGATATGCGCAAGCAGCTACTTGAATACGACGATATCGCCAACGAACAGCGGCTGCTGGTGTATCGGCAACGGAGTGAACTGCTGGAGGCTGAGTCCGTTAGTGATACGGTCGCCAACATGCGAGAGGACGTGTTGACTGCGCTGGTGACCACCCAGCTGTCTGCCACGGCATTGCCGGAAGAGTGGGATACCCGGGCGTTGCATGATCAACTGGCCGGCGAATTTGCGCTCTCGATTGATTTCAGCGACTGGCTCGCGAAAGACGGCGACATCACCGTCACTCAACTGGCAGAAAAAGTGGTTGAGGCGAGTGACCAGTTACTGGCAAAAAAGCGTGAAAATCTGGAGCCGGAGCTCATTCAGCATGTCGAAAAATCGGTCATGCTGCAGGTGCTCGACAGCCAGTGGAAAGATCATCTCGCGGCGATGGATCATTTGCGCCAGGGTATTCACCTTCGGGGTTACGCGCAAAAAAACCCCAAGCAGGAATACAAGCGTGAGTCTTTTGAGATGTTCACGCAGATGCTGGAACGGGTTAAACACGAGGTGACCAGCGTACTCATGCGGGTGGAATTCCGTGCCGAAGAAGATGCCGAGGCCATTGACGAGCAGCGTCGGCAGAGCGCTGAGCTTGCGATGCAGCACCCACAGGCTATGCCGCCCGGTACTCCTGAGCAGGCCCAGCCTGTCGCGCCTCCGGCGCGAGGTGCGAATGCTGTGCCAGCGCCCTTCACTCGTCCGAATCAGAAAATCGGCCGTAATCAACCGTGCCCCTGTGGTTCCGGTAAAAAATACAAGCAATGCCACGGTAAGTTGACCTGATGCCGACCCACCTGGAAACGTCATGACCGCGGGATTAGTGCCGCAGGAACCGCTGGTTCCGGTACCGGGAATTCGTCTAGCATCGATCGCTGCTGGAATTAAGAAAAGTGGTAAGGCTGATCTGTTGCTGATGGAGATGGCGGCTGACAGCAAGGTTGCTGCGGTTTTTACCACCAATCAGTTCGCGGCAGCGCCGGTGCTCCTGTGCAAAGCGTTTCTTCAGCAGGCACCTGCTCGTTATCTACTGGTTAATAGCGGTAATGCCAATTGTGGTCTGGGTGATGCGGGCCTGCAGGCAGCCAGACGCTGCTGTTATGCGGTGGCTAACGCCACCGGAGTTGACATTGAACAGGTATTGCCCTTTTCCACCGGCGTGATCGCCGAGCCGCTTCCCGATCAATGCATCGTTGACGCCATCCCTGACCTGGTGAATGGACTCGAAGCCGATAACTGGTCGGCTGCGGCGGAGGCTATTTTGACCACCGACACGGTGACCAAAGGCTGCTCAAAGGTTATTGAAATTGACGGTGTGAGCGTCACCCTGACCGGAATTGCCAAGGGTTCTGGAATGATCCGTCCGGATATGGCGACCATGCTGAGTTATATCGCCACCGATGCAGCCATCGATCCCGCCTTACTGCAGCAGGGTCTCGAGCAGGTGGTACAGCGAAGTTTTAACTGCATCACCGTTGACGGTGACATGTCGACTAATGATGCTTGCCTGCTGATCGCCACTGGCGCTGCCGGTAACCCTTTGCTGGCCGATGCCGACACTGATTCCTGGCAGTGTTTTCTGGCCGCGCTGGAGGTGATTTGTAAGACGCTGGCGCAGTCCATTGTTCGCGATGGCGAGGGAGCCACCAAATTTATCACCATCGACGTGCGCGGTGCCCGGAGCAATGAGGATGCCCGCGCGGTTGCTTCGGCGGTAGCCCATTCGCCGCTGGTAAAGACCGCCTTTTTTGCATCGGATGCCAACTGGGGGCGAATTTTATCGGCGGTGGGCTACGCGCCGATTGGCGACTTCGACATTGGCCGGGTGGAGGTGTTTCTGGGCGATGTCTGCATTGTTCGGCAGGGAGCCCGCGCCGACGAATATGAGGACGCCGCCGGGGCCGAGGTGATGGCGCAGACCGATATCACGGTCACTATCGATTTGAACGACGGTGACCAGAGCATTCAGTACTGGACCTGCGATCTCTCCTACGAGTATGTGCGCATTAACGCCGAGTATCGTACTTAAGCCGATGGTGCTGCCCGGCAGGCGAGCCAGGTTTACTGGATGGTTAATGTGATTGCAGGTGTTTGCCAGGGGCGAGTTATTGGCAGATGAAGAAATCGCAATAGCCCTGGCCGTTGTCAGAAACGCCGACGGTCAGGTACTGATTGGTCGCCGCCACCGGCGACAACACCAGGGTGGTTTGCTGGAATTTCCCGGTGGCAAAGCAGAACCGGGTGAAGCGGCCGAAACGGCGATGCTACGTGAGCTGCATGAAGAGACCGGGTTAATCGGCCTGGAATATCGGCCGCTAATCACCCTTCCTCACCGATATGCGGCTGATTCCACAGGGGGTGAACGGCTACTCAGGATCAGCGTTTTTCTGGTGACCCGATGGCAGACTGATCAGCCCCCAGGTAGCCAGTGGCAATGGCTGGATAGTCAGGGGCTCGAACCGCAACACTTTCCAGCAGCCAACGTCGCTATTCTAAAGGCGTTGAAACTGCCGGACCGATTGATGGTTACGGCTGATCTGGCCGGCTCCGCCGAGAGTCTGTTGCGACGCTGGCAGCAGGCCCTGGAGTCCGGAGTAAAATTAATCTGCCTGCGCGATCCTGGACTTTCAGACGGTGAATTTCAACGCACCGCCACGCAGTTGCTGCCGCCCCTGCAGGAACGTGGTTGTCAGGTCATGGTTAACTGCGCCGCGGATTTGCCGGTGGTTGAGTGGGCGGATGGTCTCCATCTCACCTCGAAACGATTGATGGAAGCCAGGGCACGACCGCCAACCGTCAAGGGCTGGTGGTCAGCGGCCTGCCACGATCGACAACAGTTAGATCAGGCCGCGAATCTGGAGGTCGATTTCGTCACCCTGTCGCCGGTGGCCGCCACCGGCACTCACCCAACCGCTACGCCGCTGGGCTGGCAGCAGTTTGGCGACCTGGCTGGTTCAGCAACCGTCCCCGTCTATGCTCTTGGTGGCATGGAAGTCGGTGACCTGAAGCAGGCGTGGCATTACGGGGGGCAGGGAATTGCCGGTATCAGCCTCTTTGAAGATCGCTGAACCGCTGCTCGGTTGACGGCGGACGGGCTAGCCGGCAGGTGCGTTCGCAATCTGGCAGCCGTATAATTGCGCCCCCATCCCGTTGTATGTTTTTTTATCGGGTGGCCCCTTTTTGCATTGAGTACCCGAATCATGATCGCTTCTACACAGGCGCCGGCGACTGGCAAGCTGACGTTTCAGAATATGCTGTTGCGTCTACAACAATACTGGGCTGAACAGGGTTGCGTGTTGTTGCAGCCTTACGACATGGAGGTGGGGGCTGGCACCTTTCATCCGTCAACCTTTTTGCGGGCCATCGGACCGGACAGCTGGGCGGCGGCCTATGTCCAGCCGTCGCGCCGGCCCACCGACGGACGTTATGGGGAAAACCCGAACCGACTGCAGCACTACTATCAGTATCAGGTAGTGATCAAGCCGTCCCCGGCTAATATTCAGGATCTTTATCTGGAGTCCTTGCGGTCGCTCGGTATTGACACCCTCAGTAACGATGTTCGTTTTGTCGAAGATAACTGGGAATCCCCGACCCTGGGTGCCTGGGGTCTGGGATGGGAAGTCTGGCTTAACGGCATGGAAGTGACCCAGTTCACCTACTTTCAGCAGGTTGGCGGCATCCCCTGTCGTCCGGTAACGGCCGAAATTACCTACGGGCTGGAACGAATTGCGATGTATCTGCAGGGGGTCGATAGCGTATACGATCTGGTGTGGGTGGATGGCCCCAGTGGCGTGGTGACCTATGGAGATGTGTTTCATCAGAATGAGGTGGAGCAGTCTGCTTACAATTTTGAGTGGGCCGATGTGGACCAGCTGCTAAGTCAGTTCGACGCCAATGAACGTCAGTGCATGGCACTGGTCGAGGCGGGTCTGCCATTACCGGCCTATGAACAGGTTCTAAAAGCGTCTCATGCGTTTAATCTGCTGGATGCCCGGCGGGCGATTGGTGTGACTGAGCGGGCGCGTTATATTCTGCGGGTGCGCACGCTGGCACGGGCGGTGGCGGAAAAATATGCTGCTGGCCAACTGGATGAGGGTGATGAGATCAACGAGCCACTGGCTGACGCGGAGGGTTCAAACCGTGGATAACCGGGCAACATTGCTGATTGAAGTTGGCACCGAAGAACTCCCCCCTAAATCGCTCAAGCAACTGGCGACCGCGTTTGCTGACGGCATGGCCCAAAAATTACTGGATGCTCAGCTAATTAGTGCCGCTGATCAGGTGGTGTGGCACGCGGCGCCACGGCGGCTAGCGGTGAGTGTCGAGGCGGTGGCCCAGTGCCAGCCTGACCAGCCGGTAGAGCGCCGGGGTCCTGCGGTTAAAGCCGCCTGGGATGACAATGGTGAGCCCACTAAAGCGACTCAGGGTTTTGCCCGTTCCTGCGGAGTTGAGCCGCAACAGCTGGAAACCCTCACCACCGAAAAGGGCGAATGGCTGGTCTACCGTAATATTCAGGCAGGCAACCCGGCCACTGAACTGCTGCCGGCCATGGTTCAGGATTCCCTGCGCCAGCTGCCCATTGATCGCCGTATGCGCTGGGGTGCGGGCGATGGCGAATTTGTCCGCCCGGTACACTGGCTGGTGGCGCTGCTCGATGAACAGGTAGTTGATTTTGAGCTTTTTGGTGTGCGCTCCGGGCGCCAGAGTCGTGGCCACCGTTTTCACGCCAATCATGACGTAGCCCTGAATACCGCCGGGGGTTATCTGACAGCACTCCGGCAAGCCCATGTCGTTGCCGATTATCGTGAGCGTCAGGATTTAATTATCGCCCAGGTGGAGAAGCTGGCAGCGTCAGAACAGGGGTCAGCAGTGCTCGAACCGGCCCTGCTCGACGAGGTGACCAGTCTGGTCGAGTGGCCGCAGGCGGTGCTGGGAAAATTTGACCCCGAATTTCTGCAGGTGCCGGCGGAAGCGCTGGTGGCTGCCATGGGTGACCACCAGAAATATTTCCACCTGCTGGATAGCGAGCACAAGCTACTACCCTGTTTTGTCACCGTGGCAAATCTGGATGTGGATGATCCCGGCCTGATTGTCGCCGGCAATGAGCGGGTATTACGCGCGCGCCTCGCCGATGCCCGGTTTTTCTGGGAAAGTGACCGCAAACGCAGTTTGGGTGAGTTAGCGCAGGGGCTTTCAACCGTGGTCTTCCAGCAGAAGCTGGGCACGCTGGCGGATAAAAGTCAGCGGCTGGGCAAACTGGCCAATGCAATTGTCCAGGCCGCTGGAAGAGATATTGATTCGCGCCAGGTGACGCAGGTAGCTGAGCTTTGCAAGGCAGACCTGCTGGCTGACATGGTTGGTGAATTTCCAGCGCTGCAGGGGGTAATGGGTCAGTATTACGCGGATGCAGAGGGTCTGGATGTTGCCGTTGGTCAGGCGATTCGGGAACATTACCTGCCCCGGTATGCCGGTGATCAATTACCAACCAGTGAGTTGGGTGCCTGCCTGGCGCTGGCCGACCGTATTGATACCCTGGTGGGAATTTTTGCCATTGGCGCGGTGCCCACCGGCGATAAAGATCCCTTTGGGTTGCGCCGGGCGGCCCTGGGTGTGTTGCGCCTTCAGCTTGAGTTTGGGCTTGATCTGCCCCTGTTGCCCCTGCTTGATCAGGCGGTGAGAGGCTTGCCGACTGCCCTGCAGAGCGAGGGGTTAGCCATCCAGGTAAAGGAGTTCATTGACGAGCGCTACCGGGGTTATGCGGAGAGCGAGGGCCTGGGTCGTGACACCGTCGAGGCGGTGCTTACCATCGCCCCCGAGCGGCTACTCGATGCCCAGACGCGGATGCGGGCGCTGCAGCAGTTTCGTACCAACCCGTCGGCGGCGAGTCTGGCGGCTGCTAACAAGCGGGTCGCGAATATTTTGAACAAGGTGGACGGGGCAGTGGAGCTTACGGTTGATCCGGAGCTGTTGACCGAATCCCAGGAACAGGCACTGTATCAGGCGCTTCAACTGTGTGAGCAAAACGCTCAACCCGCGGTAGAGAAACGTGATTATCTGGCGGTCTGTGAGCAGCTTGCAGGATTAAGGGTGGTGGTTGATGAGTTTTTTGACGCAGTGATGGTGATGGCCGAGGAGCCGGCGTTGCGTGCTAACCGGTTGGCACTGCTTGGGCAGATGCGCCGGTTATTCCTGCGGGTTGCTGATTTTTCCTGTTTGCAGAGCTGATCCCGGGCAATGAATTTCCCGGTCTGGAAAGGGCGTTCAATTCGCTGGGTGCTACTTGACCGCGACGGCGTCATCAATCAGGACTCGCCGGATTATGTGCGCTCCGTCGATCAGTGGCAGCCGATTGCCGGCAGTATCGAAGCCATGGCTCGACTCTATCGGGCCGGTTGCCAATTGCTGGTGGTTACCAATCAGTCAGGCATCGGCAGGCATTACTATCCGCGCAGCGAGCTGTTTACCATGCACCGTAAACTGGCGAGTTTGCTTGCTGCTGCTGATTCAGCAGGGGTCGCCCAGATCGAGGGCGTGCTGTTCTGTCCTCACCTGCCCGATGCGGGGTGCGACTGCCGCAAACCCGCAGCGGGACTCCTGCACCGGGCGATGAGCTGCTTTCACTTTAGCCCCGACCAGGCAGTCATGGTGGGCGATTCAGAGCGCGATCTGGTCGCGGCGAATCGAGCTGGCATCGAGGCGGTAAGGGTGGGCGAAGCCGGTGAGTACCCGACGCTTAGTGACTGGGTTGATGGGTTCCTGAAATCCCAGCGGCGCCAGTAAACCGGGATAAAATTGGCAAAATGAAGCTCATCCGTTCACTACTGTTTTCGTTGGGCATGCTTATTAGCATACCCATCGCTGCGATTGCGCTCTTTCTGTTGGTGTTCGCCCCGTTCAGGTATCGCTTTAAGGTGGCCGCGGGCTGGGCCCGTTTTGTGTTGTTGTGGTTACGTATCACCTGCGGCATTCGTTATCGCGTTGAGGGCCTTGAGCACCTCGCTGGAGGGCCCGCAGTGGTGCTGTCAAAGCATCAGTCTACGTTCGAAACCCTGGCGCTCCAGATTATTTTCCAGCCTCTCACCTGGGTCGCTAAACGCGAACTGCTGAGAGTACCTTTTTTCGGTTGGGGGCTGGCGCTGGTAAAAACCATTGCCATTGATCGCAGAGCCGGTAAAAAGGCGGTGGGCCAGATTGTCGAGCAGGGAACGGACCGCCTCAACCGCGGCATATCGGTAGTGGTTTTCCCCGAGGGTACGCGAACCCCACCGGGCCGTTACCGTCGCTACCGCCTGGGCGGTGCAATACTGGCAAAGGAGTCAGGATTTCGCGCCATCCCGGTGGCTCATAATGCGGGTCAGTTCTGGGGTCGACGCGGCTTTGCTAAACATCCGGGTGAGGTGGTTATCAGGATTGGCGCGCCGATTGAGGTTGCTGAGAAAACGCCCCAGCAGATCATGGCCGAAGCAGAGCGCTGGATAGAGTCGTCCGTGGCAGAGATCAGTGGCCTGGGTCCGGCAGAGTTATTGACGGGCTAATCGCTGGTCACCGCCACCCTCATTGGCCATCGAACCGGCGGGCCAATTCGATAAACTGATCAAGGCTCAGGGTTTCGGCCCGCGCCTTCGGATCACAGCCAGCAGCCAGGATAGCCTCTGAATCACATAACCCGGCGAGGGTGTTGCGCAGGGTTTTACGTCTTTGCGAAAAAGCAGCGGTGACCAGCTTGCTGAGCGCTGCTTCCAGTTGGTGGTCGCCGGGGGCGGTTTGTCGTGGTTGCAGGCGCACCATCTGTGAATCGACCTTGGGTGGTGGGTCGAACGCCTTCGGCGGGATTTCCAGTAGCGGTTCAACTTCGCAAAAATACTGAGTCATCACGCTGAGGCGGCCGTACTGTTTGCTTCCGGGGGCGGCGGCCATGCGTTCGACGACCTCTTTTTGCAGCATAAAGAGCATGGATTCAATCAAGCTACGCTGACCGAACAGGTGGAACAGTAATGGCGTGGAAATGTTGTAGGGCAGATTGCCGACAATACTCACCGGGCGATCAACAAGGTCGCTGAGGTTCAGTTTCAGGGCATCAATTTCGATTAATTCGAAAGCAGGCTGGTCGGCAAAACGGTGGCGCAAACTGGTAGCGAGGTCACGGTCAATTTCGATGGCCACTAGTCGATTGCAATGTTCCATTAGCGGGCCGGTGAGTACGCCAGTACCGGGTCCAATCTCTATAAGGGTAGCGTCTGCACTGGTTTCAACCAGTTCGATGATCTCGCTAATAGCGACTGGATTGGTGAGGAAATGCTGGCCAAACCGTTTGCGTGGACGATGCTGGGTCATCAGGACTTATCTCGCTATGCCGGGCTGCTGAATGCGATGGCGGTATGAATAGCGCGTTCCAGGCTATCTGTAGTTGCCTGCCCACTGCCGGCCAGATCATAGGCGGTGCCATGATCAACGGAGGTGCGGATGATGGGCAGCCCCAGCGTGATATTGACCGCATCCTGGCCAGCCCCCTGTTTAAGCACCGGCAATCCCTGGTCGTGGTACATGGCTAACACCAGATCACAGCGCTCAAGCGCCTGAGGGGTGAAGGCGCTGTCTGCCGGTAATGGTCCCACCAGTGACATACCCTGCTGGCGTAATTCGTTGAGTACGGGTTGAATAATTCGTTGCTCTTCGTCGCCGAGATAACCACCTTCGCCCGCGTGGGGATTTAATCCGCATACGGCAATGCGTGGGCTGGGTATTCGGTAAAGCCGCACCAGGTCATGGTGAATGATTTGCAGGGCAGTGGTCAGCCGTTCAGCGGTTATCGCCTGTGCCACCTGACGCAGTGGTAGATGTGTGGTCAGTAGAGCTACTTTGAGACGCTCAGAGGCCAGCAGCATGACCACGTCTCGGGTGCCGGTCAGTTCAGCTAGCAGTTCTGTATGGCCGGTGAACGGAATTCCCGCCTGGTTGATCACGGCTTTATCAATCGGGCCGGTTACCAGCGCATCCGCGGTCCTGCTCTGGCAACTTTGGGTTGCCAGCTTAATTGCGCTAACCAGCGCAGCGGCATTGTCCGGTGATGGTCGGCCAGGGGCCACATCTGGCCGCGTGAAGGGTACGGACAGCAGTTCCAGGCGTCCCGGCTGGTGTCGCTGTCGAGGAGCATCCAGGTTCGCTGGTTGCAGTGAAAGCGGGATTTCCATTTGCTGCGCAGTGGCCGCTAACTGTTGCGGATCACCGACCACCAGCAGCTGGGCTGGAAAGTTGTTTGCGGCCAGCCTTACCAGCAGTTCCGGACCGATGCCTGCCGGCTCACCGGGGGTGATCAGAATTCGGGGTATGGAATGCCTGGGTGGGTGAGAGTCGGCAGCCATGCTCAGGACTTCCAGTTGGCAGCAGGCTTATATACGGACCTCGACGAAAGCTTCGTCACGCATGCGCATTAGCCAGTCCTGAATTTCCTGATCGGCTTTTTTAGCGCGAATTTGCTGGGCTGCTCGGCGGCGCAACTGTTCGTCGGTGTCATCTACTTCGCGGGTTTCCAGTAGCTGGATAATATGCCAGCCAAACTGACTCCGTACCGGCTGGCTAATCTCGCCGACCCTCAACGAGTTCAGGGCAGCATCAAACTCCTCAACCATTTGCCCGGAGACGACCCAGCCAAGGTCTCCTCCCTGTATTGCAGAGCCTGGATCATCTGAGTGGGCACGGGCGAGTTCACCAAAATCCTCTCCAACTTCGATGCGCCCGAGCAGGTTGACGAGTTTTTGCCGCGTCTGTTCCGGCGTGGCGAGCTCGTCGTTCTTAAGCAGGATGTGGCGCGCGCGACGCTGGGTTACCAGGTGGCGCTCGCCTTGCTGAATCGCTTCCAGGTAAAGAATGTGCAGGCCAGTACTGCTTTGCAGCAGCTCAGAATGCTGACCGGGTTCCAGTTTGGCGGCGGTATCGGCAAACAGGTCTGGCAAGGTGCCCAGCTGGCGCCAGCCAAGGTCACCGCCCTGCAGGGCGTTCTGGCCGTCCGAACTATTAATAGCCAGTTGGGCGAAATCCGCGCCAGCCTCAAGCTGGTTAAGGATGGCTGCTCCGCGCTCTTCTGCTCTGGCGATTTCAGCATTGGTAGCCCCGTCGGTCAGGCTAATCATGATGTGCCTTAGCCGGTAGTTGCTACCGCTATCGCCAAGTGTTTCCTGGCGGGCAAGAAACGCATCAATTTCCCGGTCGCTTACGTCGATGCGGTTGATCACGTCCCGTTGGCGTAAATGGGTGATGGTCATTTCGGTACGGATATCTTCCCGAAAAGTCTCAAAACTAAGGCCATCGGCAGTGACTGCCTGGCGCAGGCCGTCGAGCGTCATCTGGTTGCGCTGGGCAATATTTTCCAGCGTTGCGTTGAGCGCCGCATCGTTGATTTCAATGCCGGTTTGTCTGGCAATCTGAAGTTGAATGAGTTGCTGGATTTGCCGATCAAGTAGCTGAGGAATCAGGACCTCACGTGGCGGTGGCTGGGTACCACGGGAGGCCATTTCAGCCGTAATTTGTTGAATTTGTTGATCGAGTTCGCTGCGCAGAATAACGCCGTTATTGACGACGGCTACTATGCCATCGGCGGCGGCATAGGAAGCAGGTGCTAAAGATAATAGCGTCAACAGAAGCGCCGCCAGGCGGCTGATCGGGTTAATCAGGGTCATGGTTGTTACCAGAGGATCGGAGATGAGAATTACTGGCCGGGATTGAAATCATTCTCGAGCGGGTAGCCGAGAATGCCATCGGCCAGCAGATCACGGACCGGATTGCCAAGACTGGTCAATCCTTTTAGTTCGACCTGAAACATCAGGGCATGGTTCATGTCGTCAGTGATATCTTTGACCCAGTGGCGGGAAACCATTCGGAATGCCCAGCAGCAGCTGTCGTATTCGAAGCCCGCAAAACTATCCAGGGATTTCTTTTCGCGCAACGAGTAGTTAGATCGACCGATAAAACTCCAGTCATCAGTGATTGGCCAGGCTATCGACAGATCGGTCTGCTCCAGGTTTTTGATGCGGGAGCGGTAAGCGAGGTTGATGATGTGGCTATCGTCGCGGTGATAGGCCAGGCTGATTGAGGTTTTCGTGGAGGCTTCAAGGTCTGGATCCCATTGCCACGTGGCCCGGGTGGAGAGGTTGCGACTCAGTCGAGCATCGACCTCGGCAACGTACTCGGAGGTGCTGTCATTATCCGGCGCAGTTGCGTTTAACAACCGGACTTCGCGGTCTTCAAAATAGATGATTTGACCGAGGCTGGCCTTGAGCAATTCGCTGCCGCCACTGGTTAACATCCGTGATGTTAATGCGAGCGTGAGTTGATTGGCATCGCCCTGGCGGTCAGCGCCGCTGAAACGGTTGACCGAAAATAGCTGGCTATAGCTGATGTCCTGTTCATTGGTGTCAAAGCGGGGGATGTCACTGTGATCCCGTTCTGGTACGTAGAGATAGAAGGCGCGTGGTTCCAGCGTGTGCAGTAGTCCAAGGCCCCAGGCGTCAATGTCGCGTTCAAAAAACAGACCGGTATCGAGGCTGACAATGGGGGTGAAACGGTCGGGACTGTCGTCCAGACCAAGTGTCTGGTTGTTGAGGTCATAGCGGGTGTAACGGAGTCCGAGCGACGGTTCGACGAAATAGGCCGACCGTTCATGACGCATGCTCAGTTGCGGATAAATATCCAGGCGTGAACCATCAACTTTCGTGTCACTATCAAACCAGGTGGTTTCGGCATTGAGTTCATACTCAAGCAGGCCATTGGCGAGGTCGCCATCGGTGAAAAAGGATATCTGAGGTAACCGCTGGTAGGGGCGGGTGCCGGTGATGGTCTGGTAACCCTCAAAATTTGCTCGTAATCTCCAGCCCTTGCCCGCGTAATTAGCGGTTACCTGGCGACGCAGGTGAGTAATGCTGGTGTCGGTTAAGTCGTCACCAAAATCCTCAAAATATTCGTCGTCTGAGACATAGTTATAGTCAATGTTGTAGGTCAGTCTCGAGTTTAACTTACCGTCCATTTCCCAGAAAAACGCTTTACGGTCTTCGCCGGTGAGGTCGTCACTTGGCAAATACGCCAGGTTAGTAATGCCGCTATTTTTTTTCAGCAAATGGCGAAAACTGACCTCGGTCAGGAGTCCTCTTTTTTCCAGTACTCGCGGGGTAATTAGTGCGTCGTAGTTAGGCGCAATGTTCCAGTAAAAGGGGGTAGCCAGTTCGGTGCCATCATCGCTACTGGAGCCGTAGGAAGGGGCCAGGAAGCCAGTTTTACGTTCTCTCGACAGGGGGAATGATGCATAGGGCGTGTAAAAAATGGGTAGCCCTTTTAGCTTCACCGTCATATTGCGTGCCGTTCCTACCCCGGCCTGCTGGTCGAGCGTGAATTTGTCCGCGAGCAGCTGCCAGTCCTTTAGTCCGGGCGGACAGGTGGTAAAGCTGGCCTGTTCCAGATCAATTCGTTGGTCGCCGTGGCGAATAATGCGAACGGCCTTACCCCGCGCACGTTTTTCCCGTAAAGCGTAGCTGGCATTTTCGATGGTGCCGGCATCACTGAGCAGGTTCATCTGCAGCGAGGTGCCCTCCATGATCATGTCGCTGTCTCTCAGGAGGACGCCGCCTTCGCCGTCGACGGTTTCGGTCTTCTGGTCGTAAAAAAGTGTTTCTGCAGTGATTTCAGTGCCATCACGGAGTACTTCAACGTGACCACTCATCTGTATCTGGTCGTTTCCGAAGGTTTCGGATTCGTCAGCAGTTACCTGAGTGACACCCGGCGCAGGGATGGGTCTGCTGGTTGCAAATGGATCGGCCGCATAGCACTGGTCGGCAGCCATCGCGCTATTAATCGGACTACCCGCGATCACTAGCAGGGCGGGTACGCAGATTTTTCGGAGGAGAGTGTTGATTGGGTGCTGCCCTGGGTTGAATGTCTCAGCGAGAGGTCAGTTTATCTTGCGCGACGGATGGTCTTATTAAGTGAGGGTCATCATACACCAAAATATCGATGACTTTAGAGGCGCTAAAAGGCCTTTTTTAAACGACACGACGCGATATATTTTGCTGGATCAGCGCAAACTAATCACTGTCCAGCCTCGCTGGTTTGCCACCGCCGCTAACTCGGGATCTGGGTCGACAGCCACCGGATTGTCAGCCCATTCCAGCAACGGCAGGTCGTTATGTGAGTCCGAGTAAGCGAAACTGCCGGTGGCGTTGAGCCGATAGGTTTTCAGCCAGCGCTCGACATTAAGGATTTTGCCGGCCTGAAAGCAAGGTGGGCGCTGGTGTCCTCCATCAAATCCATCGGCGTCCAGTGTTGGTTCCGTGGCGATCAGGTGGTGGATGCCCAGTTTCTGAACGATCGGAGCCGTGACAAATCGGTTAGTCGCGGTGACTACGGCAAGGGTGTCTCCCCGGCTGTGGTGCTGGTCAATCAGGTCGCTGGCTCCGGGCGAGATCAGGGTGTCCAGGAAGGTGTTGAGGAATCCCTCGCGTAGTGCCAGCAGTGACGTGATTGGCGTTTCCCGCAATGGCCGAAGGGCAAAATCGAGGAAGGCCGTAATGTCCATTTCACCTGCCTGGTACTGCTGATAAAAATCCGTATTTTCTTGTGCATGGGCAATAGGATCGACAGCGCCGTTATCGCACAGGTATTGCCCCCACAGGTAATCACTGTCACCTGCCAGAAGAGTATTATCTAAATCGAAAAGTGCTATCGCCATCAGATTAGGTAAGACATTGTTTTGGGTATTTTCTGCGGAATAGTATGGGTTAACGGTATGCTAGCGCTTAGCTGACCCGGTTGGCCGGGTTGAAGACGCTGAGTTGCGACCGGAGTAATTCACTGAGATTGTAATTGCAAGTGGAGTTAAGGAGCCAGGTTGTGTGATTGACGCGGATGGTTTTCGCCCAAACGTGGGTATCATAGTTTGTAATGGCGACGGTGGTTTGCTGTGGGCGCGCCGTATCGGTCAGAGCGGCTGGCAATTCCCCCAGGGTGGGATTAAACGGGATGAGCTGCCCGAGCAGGCGCTTTATCGCGAACTTCATGAAGAAGTCGGACTGCGAGCTGAAGATGTCGAGATTCTTGGGCGGACCGATGGCTGGCTGCGTTATCGGCTGCCTCGACGCTACACCCGTCGCCGGCGTTCTTCCTGTGTCGGTCAGAAACAAATCTGGTTTATGGTGCAGCTCACGGCGGCTGAACAGCGAATCCGACTGGATCAGAGCCCGGTGCCTGAATTTGATCACTGGCAGTGGGTGGATTATCAGACGCCGGTCAATGAAATTGTTGATTTTAAACGTGGGGTTTATCAGGCTGCGCTGCAACAGTTACGCAGCGTCTGGCAGCAAAATTTTGGGTGTTCCCTGGGAGTGAGTGGTGACTGATATAAAGCAACCATCGCAGCAGGAAGTTGACGGGCAGGCGGACGAATCCGCTCCGCCAGAATTAATTGACGGAGTAGAGGGAGAAGCCGCTATTGATGAAAACGGGGCCGGTATCGACGCCAGGCAGTCGCAGCCCGGACGCCGCTCAGGCAGGTGGTTAACTGGCTTACTCCTGCTGGTTGTAATTGGGGTCGTGGCGCAGACGTATTTCCCTGGTCCGGTCGGCCACTGGTTCTCGGCTTTGCCGGGTGTTGGGGCTGATCCGAAAATAACTCTGCTAACCGGGCAGGTCATCGAGGTTGAGGGTGGGCTGGCTGAAACCCGGACAGAGCTGCGTTCGATTCATCGACTAGCCAACGATAATCAAAAATTAATTCAGGAAATGGGCGAGCGTCTGGAACTTCTCGGCACGCAGCAAGAGGAGTATCAGCAGGAAATCAGTGAGCGGCTTACCGAATTTAATCGGGCGATGGGCCGTCAAATGTCTGACTGGCGCCCCCTTGAGGTGCGTCATCTGCTGTTTCTGGCCGATACACGATTACACCTGGTCGGCGACCTGGATGGGGCGACGGAGGCCCTGCACCGAGCTGACGGGGCTTTGCAGAAAACCGGGGAGCGTCGCTGGCTACCGTTGCGAGAAAAAATCCTGACTGCGCTGGCTGCTGTTAAGGGTGTAGAGCGTGTAGATATTGAGGGTGTCCGTATTCGCCTGCGCCTGCTGGAAAGCCAGATCGTTGCTCTGTCCGGGTTTGCCCAGCTGACCAGCAATCCGGAGCAGGTTTCTAGCGAATCGCTGGAGGCCGGTGACGAGGTGGCTGTTAGTCTGGCGGGCAGTGACAATGAAGGCTGGCGCGCCCGATTGACTGCAGCCTGGGATCGAGTCACTACCGAATTAGCTAGCTACATCACCGTTTACCATGCCGATGAAGAAGTTTTGCCAGCGCTTAGCCATCCCCAGTTACAGGGGCTTAAATTCCAACTGGTTGGCGAGTTGCGGCTGGCAGAAGCCGCACTGCTCCGCGGCGACTCAGAATACAACCAGCGTCTGATGCAGATAGACGAACAGATAGGCCGATATTTTGACGCCACCGGTCAGGCCGCTCAAGTAATACGGCGAGAACTCAAGGAACTACAGGCGGTGGTAGTAACACCCGAGCTACCGGATATTAGTGAACCACTGCGCTGGCTCGACGAGGAGCTCGATAACCAGGGCCTGCCCAATGGTTAAATTAGTGCTCATTCTGCTGGTGCTGGCGGCTGGCGCTGGGCTGGCGTTACTCGCTGGGCAGGATGGTGGGTATCTGCTGCTGGCGTGGAACGGCTGGCGAGTAGAAATCAACAATCTGGTCGTTGCCGTTGGGCTGTTACTGGCGTTGTTTCTCGGGCTGCACTGGTTAATCAATATGGCCGCGGCGATGCGGCGTGGCCATGGCCATTGGCAGCAACGGCGGATTTTAAGGCGTGACCGCAGTGGACAACGGGCCTTACTCGCCGGACTCCTCTGTCTGGCCGAGGGCCGCTGGGCATCTGCTGAAAAAAAGCTCCGGCGTAGTGTCGGGCTAAGTAAGACCCCACTACTTGGACTGCTCGGCGCGGCTCAGGCAGCCGATGGTCAGGGCGATCACGATGGTCGTGATCGTTATCTGGCGACAGCCAGTCGTTGTACGCCGACTTCCGTGGTGGCCGTCGGCCTGCAGCGGGCCAGATACCTGGTCAGTGATGGCCAGGTCGAGCAGGCGATTCATACTCTGCAGAGGCTGCTTGAGGTTGAGTCTCGTCACCCGCTGGTGTTAGGCCAACTACACGCCTTGTATGCACAATCCGAAAACTGGCAGGGATTGCTCGACCTGTTACCGCAGTTACGAAAGCAGAAGCTGGTTGATCCTGCAGCCGCTGAGGCGCTGACCCG
>Ga0070726_10000663_pt1 | contig 39900 bp, 25 predicted proteins | sample tdAd471_FD_67275 | JGI IMG/M metagenome (GOLD analysis project Ga0070726, IMG submission 67275) | Marine sediment microbial communities from the Atlantic coast under amendment with organic carbon and nitrate - tdAd47.1 | ecosystem: Environmental > Aquatic > Marine > Coastal > Sediment | place...
GATTTTCTGGTGCTCGACCGTGAGTTCCCGCGAGCCATCCAGCACTGCCTGATCCAGGCAAACATTTCTCTGCATAAGATTTCCGGGTCGACACCGGGGGCGTACGTCAATCCGGCAGAGCAGCTGCTCGGACGACTGCAGTCTGATCTCGCCTATCGGGACGTCCGCTCGATCATCGATCAGGGGCTGCACGAGTTCGTCGACTCGCTGCAGACCCAGCTCAATCAGCTCGGCGACGCCATCACCCAGACATTTTTCGATCCGCAGCCGGCTTCCTGAACGCAGCCCCGCCTGAATCCTGACGGCAACTCATGACTATCCGCATCGCGCTCAATCATCAAACCAGCTATCACTACGACCGGTCTGTTGGCCTTGGGCCTCAGCTCGTTCGCCTCCGCCCGGCGCCGCACTGTCGCACGCCAATCAACAGCTACTCGCTGAAGATCACGCCGGAGAAGCATTTCATCAACTGGCAGCAGGATCCGCACGGCAACTGGCAGGCGCGGCTTGTGTTTCCAGACACGACGCGGGAGTTCAAAGTCGAGGTCGACGTCATCGCCGAGATGACGGTCATTAACCCATTCGACTTCTTCGTCGAGGAACATGCCGAGACGTTCCCGTTCACCTATGAGAAAACGCAGAAGCACGAGCTGCAGTCGTTTCTGGAAACGCTGCCGACCGGGCCGCAGCTGACCAAGCTGCTCGACTCGATTGATCGCACCGAGAAACGGACCGTGACGTTTCTCGTTGAACTCAATCAGCACCTGGAACAGCTCATCGAGTACACGATTCGGATGGAGCCCGGCGTTCAGACGCCCGAAGAGACACTCACGCTGAAACGCGGTTCGTGTCGCGACTCCGCCTGGCTGCTCGTGCAGATTCTGCGGCATCTCGGCCTGGCGTCGCGGTTTGTGTCCGGGTATCTCGTCCAGCTCGCGCCAGACGTCAAATCGCTCGACGGCCCATCCGGGACCGAAGTGGATTTCACCGACCTCCATGCCTGGACGGAGGTCTTTCTGCCCGGCGCCGGGTGGGTAGGACTCGACCCGACATCAGGGCTGCTGGCCGGGGAAGGGCACATTCCGCTGGCGTGTACTCCCGAGCCGACAACGGCCGCTCCGATCACCGGCGGCGTCGATGAGTGCGAGTGCGAATTCGGGTTCGACATGAGCGTCACGCGGTTTCACGAGGACCCGCGCGTCACAAAGCCGTACGCCGACGACCAGTGGCAGGCGATCGAGCAGCTCGGGGCTGACGTCGATGAGCGTCTGGCTGCTGGCGACGTGCGGCTGACGATGGGCGGTGAGCCAACGTTCGTCTCGATCGATGACATGGACGGCCCGGAATGGAACTCAGAGGCCGTCGGCCCTGCGAAGCGCCGACTGTCCGGCGAGCTGGTCACCCGCCTGCGCGACCGCTTCGCCCCGGGAGGACTGCTGCACTTCGGACAGGGAAAATGGTATCCCGGCGAATCGCTCCCGCGCTGGGCAATGACCGTTTACTGGCGAAAAGACGGCCATCCCATCTGGCACAATCCCGATCTGATCGCCGACGAAACTCACGATTACGGTTTCGGCCCGGCCCATGCCGAAAAGTTCTGTCAGCACCTGGCAAGCGTCCTGGGTGTGAAAGCGGACTGGATCGTTCCGGCCTTCGAGGACGTCTTCTACTACCTGTGGAAAGAGCAACGACTGCCGCCGAACGTCGACCCGCGCGATCCAAAGCTGAAAGATCCCGAAGAAAGGGCAAGACTGACGCGCATCTTTGAGAACGGGGTCAACGCGCCAATCGGTATGGTCATGCCGTTGCAGCGGCAGTGGTGGCAGGGCCGCCGTGTGTGGGCAACCGGTCCGTGGCCGGTCCGCCCCGATCGCATGTTTCTGCTGCCGGGCGATTCGCCGCTCGGCCTGCGACTGCCACTGGATTCGCTGCCCTGGTTGCCAGCCGAGCGGCAGCCATTCTTCGCCGAGGCCGACCCGACTGAGAAACGCGGGGCACTGCCGAAGTTTCGCCAGCCATCGATCCCCGGCCATCCGGACGCGGCTCCACTGCAGGGCATCTCTGAGCAACTGTTGCCGGTTGACGTCGAGGATGACTCCGACGGTGACGACGACGGTCGCGAGGGCGGCGTCGCTGACAATGTGCGGACTGCTCTGTGTGTCGAACCGCGCGGCGGGCGGCTCCACATTTTCATGCCGCCTTGTGAGTCTGCCGACGACTATGTCGAACTGATCGCGGCCATCGAACGAACCTGTGCCGACCTCAGGATCCCGGTCATCATTGAAGGCTACCTGCCACCCTCCGATGACCGTCTGAACCAGATCAAAGTGACGCCCGATCCAGGCGTGATTGAGGTCAACGTTCATCCGGCAAAGACGTGGGACGAACTCGTCGAGATCACGACAACACTGTACGAGGAAGCACGGTTGAGTCGTCTGGGCACGGAGAAGTTCGACCTCGACGGCCAGCACACGGGGACCGGCGGCGGCAACCACATGGTGCTGGGTGCTGCGAGCCCGCTCGACAGCCCGTTTCTGCGACGCCCCGACCTGCTGCGGAGCATGGTCGGCTACTGGAACAATCACCCGTCGCTGTCGTATCTCTTCAGCGGGAAGTTCGTCGGCCCGACCAGCCAGGCTCCGCGAGTCGACGAGGGCAGGGCGGACGCGATGTACGAAATGCAGATCGCCTTCTCGCTCGTTCCCGACAGGTCGGCACCGGCCATCCCGCCGTGGCTGGTCGACCGCATCTTCCGCAACCTCCTGGTCGACCTGACCGGCAACACGCATCGAGCCGAATTCTGCATCGACAAACTGTACTCACCGGATTCGTCGACCGGGCGGCTCGGCCTGGTCGAACTCCGCGGGTTCGAGATGCCGCCGCACGCTCAAATGAGTCTCGCCCAGCAACTTCTGCTGCGCGGCCTGGTCGCGAAGTTCTGGGATCAGAGCTGGAACGAGAAGCTCGTTGAGTGGGGCACGCTGCTGTCTGACCGCTTCATGCTGCCGCATTTCGTCTGGGAGGATTTCTCGGCGGTCATCGACGACCTGCGACGAGCCGGCCTGGCCTTTGACCGAGACTGGTTCGCGTCGCATTTCGAGTTCCGCTTTCCGTTCATCGGTGAGGTCAGCCGGCAGGGCATTCGTCTCGAACTGCGGACCGCCATCGAACCCTGGAACGTGCTCGGCGAGGAACCCGGCGGAGGCGGGACGGTGCGATTCGTCGACTCGTCCGTCGAACGTCTGCAGGTCAAGGTACAGGGCATGACGGGGTCGCGGCACGTGTTGACCTGCAACGGACGCCGGGTTCCATTGACGCCGACCGGGACGCATGGTGAATTCGTGGCGTCCGTCCGATACCGCGCCTGGCAGCCACCGAACTGCCTGCACCCGACGATTCCCGTCCACTCGCCGCTGGTGTTCGACATTCTCGACACCTGGAGCAACCATTCGATCGGCGGCTGCACGTATCACGTCACCCATCCCGCCGGGAGGAACTACGGCACATTTCCCGTCAACTCGTACGAAGCCGAATCCCGCCGAGCATCTCGCTTCTTCGAAACCGGCCACACGCCCGGATCGGTTACCGTTCCTCCGATCGAAACCAACCCCGCATTCCCGCTGACACTCGACCTGCGCCGCAACGCGTAATGTTCCTAAGGGGTCGCGGTCACACCGGCAATCGTTAACGGCATCTGGAATACAGTTGCAAGTCGGGCTGCCGTTTCCTGCGGCTCGAAAATGGCGTTATCCGCAGCGTGGAACTCTGTCATGACTTCTGCCAGACGTGAGCCGATTCGCTGGTTGGTCGTTTCGGCCGTTTCGACAAGAAACCGTTGGACGTAATGCAGATCCCTGCGAGTTGGAGCGAGTAATTGCTCTGATGGAACGTCGCTCTTAATCAAAAGTCGAAAGCGCCGAGCATCTGCTGCTGTCAAGTGGCCGACGTTGTGAGTGATCGTGTGACGAATCTGCCACAGGATCGCCAGAGAAGCTGCACGGTCGCGTTCCACTTTCGGTGGCTGGTTCTCACCGGGAAAGACGAACTCGTTCCATGGTTGGGCCGCAAACCTCGACTTCAGGACATGACGGAAACGCTCATTGATGAGCCGGTTATTCAGCCAGGTGTCTGACTCGCAGAGCGCCCGACCAACGGACGCCGAGTCAAACTGCAAAGCGATATTGCTTCCGCTTGCCGTGAATGACTCGAACCGATCGTCAATCGCAAACGGCCCAAGTTCGTCAACACAGGCCACCGCAAGTTCCTTCAGAAAACGCTCGAATGCCTCAATGAACATGACGAGCGTCATGCGATGCAGCAGAGACATGTGCCGATCCCGCACTGCTGCATACACACTCGATGAACTGACATGACGATCGAAATACTTGACGGCAAGTTCGGCGGCGTTCATTCGCTGTTCGTAGTTGCGAATGGGAGCAGTGCCCAGAAACGGCGAGGGCTCAGTATGTGAGGGCAACTCGCGAATCTTCTGATTGAGATCGATGGGAGGACGTCCTGACATGGCCCTGTCATTCCTCGAAGCCGCGTTCCTTGTCCTCGGCAAGTAGCCACTGAGCGGCGTCTCCCTCCCATGAACACAACCATGTGCGTTCCTGAAGACGGTTGTCGCGGTTTGCAAGTCTGTCCAATTCGTCCGGAACGGCAACGTGCTCTGTGTCGGCCGCGTCTCGCTCGTCGAGAATCAGCACATTACGACGAGCCGCCTCAAGAGCAGTCGCCATCTCGTCTGAAGGGCAGGGAAACAGATACCGCGACGTCAACCACGGGTCGCCGTCAACGTACCACCAGCAGTCCGGTTGTTTCGTGATCCAGTCTGCGAGTTGCTGTGATGACAGCTCAACATGCCGTTTGGATCTGAGCGATTCCATTTCTCTGGCGTGCTCTCAATGGAAGCCGTGAAACTGCGAACAGAAGATGCTATCGGACAGAGCCGGACTGTGGTAGATCGGAGCCGTGACGCATTCCTACTCCAGCGGCTCAACATCAACCGACACCTGCAGCGTGTGGGATCCGCCGCCGAGATAGACGCCTCGGAACGGGGCGACGTCGGAGTAGTCGCGGCCCCAGGCAATCGGGATGTGGTCCGTGCCGCAGATGCAGTTATTCGTTGGATCCAGATCAACCCAGCCATGAGGGCCGCACCATACTGAGAGCCAGGCGTGCGACGCGTCAGCTCCCACCAGACGAGGTTTTCCGGGGGGCGGAATCGTTCGCAAATAGCCGCTCACGTAACGGGCCGGCAGACCGAGGGATCGCAGGCAGGCAATCTCCAGATGGGCAAAGTCCTGGCAGACACCGTGCTTCGCTTCCAGCACTTCTTCGGGACGGGTGGTGACGTTCGTGGCTCGCGGGTCGTACTTGAACTCGGTAAAGATCTTCGCAGTCAGCGCGACAGCCCCTGCAAGAATCGGCTCGCCCGCTGGAAAACACGGCTCAGCGAACTCGCGAAACTCGGCCCCTCGCGTGATGTGTGGCGAGTCGAACAGAAACTCGGACGCCTCCAGCCAGTCATCAGCAGACTGCTGGGCGACCGCGGACCGGGCCTCTTCCCAGGTCACCGTTTCACCGGGACTCGGCTCCGACTGCGGGAGCACTTCCACGAGGCTCGTCGCAGTGACCGACAGCCGGCGATGATTCTCCTGCAGCGAGAACGACTGCACCTGATTGCCGAACCAGTCCGTGCGACGTTGCCGCGTGCCCGGCCGCGGTGTGATCGTGAGCCGGTGCGATAAACAGTGAGTCCGCGGAGTATCGCGCGGCGACAGACGCAACTGATTCTGGCAAACGGGCACGGAGTCCGAGTACTGGTACGTCGTCGCGTGCGTGATGCGGTATTTCGCCATCGCCTCACTCCTGCCCGAACTGGCGGGGCAGACCCGCGTGGATGAGGTAGCGCTGGCTGACAGCAGCCGACAACTTCGGAAGCTGGTCGAGCAACCTCTGCATCAGGCGATCAAGAGCCTTGCGCTGACCATCGGCATCCCGCGCCAATTCAATCGGGTCCGCCAGACGCACGGCATTATGCAACGAAATCGCCAGCCGTTCGTCCGGCCCCAGAATGGCCTGGCCGGCAAACGGCAGCTTTGTCACATGCTCGTGCACCTTCTCAAGCTGGAAGAGAATGGACCGCGGGTTCGTATCGTCAGTGAGCAGCAGGTCAATGACGGCATCGGCCCGCACGGTCGCCAGGTATCGAGACCGGTACGTCATGATGCTGTCACTGGCCGACAGCACAGCCTCCAGCACCGGCCCCTCGTTCTCGCACGGGTCGGTCAACATGGTTTGCAGGAGCGTTGCCGCGTTCCAGGCGCGTTCGAGCCGCCGCCCGAGTTCGAGAAACCGCCAGATGGGATTGCGAGTCGTACTCTCGCTGGCCAGACCGCCGAACATCGCCGCCGAGTCAATCACGCGTTGCACAGTTCGCAGCAGCTCCGACATGTCCCGCCGAGAGGCTTTGAGATCAGCGTGCCAGTCGTCGCTCAGAATGTTCAACGACCGCCACGCATCGGCGGACAGCCGGTCACGGACGGAATCCGCGAGACGGATCATCTCCCGCACAGTTGTTCGGAGACTGCGCGGTTCCTGCGTGTTGAACAATGCCTGCGGCAGACTCAGTTCCAGCCGAGGCATTCCCTGTTCGAGACCATCAACGGCCAGCCCTGGCTCCACCTGGCCGAGCGAGGCCAGTGCCCGCAGCAGCACTCGCTGCTCAGACTCCAGACCGGCGTCTTCACCGCTCACGACCTGTTGGAACAGCACTCGGAAAACCCGCGAAGCACAGTCTCCACGTTCGACCATGCGTCCCAGCCAGAAGAGATTGTCAGCATCACGGCTGGGCAGGTCGTCGCCGCCACGTGTGATCGTGACGGGAGCTTCCGGGCCAGGCAGCAACGATATCGAGTCAACGGGCCGGCGACTTTCGATCCAGACGTCCTGAGCCAGATCGCCAGTCGTCATTGAGCGATCGAGCGAGCCGGGATCCGGAGACACCCGCGCCAGCCCACCGGGCAGCGCGTCAAACGAGTCTCCATCGGCCGCGAGAAACAGCCGAAAGGCAACGTGCCACGGTTCAATCTTCGCCCCCTGCCAGACAGGAACAGTCGACCGGACAATTCGTTCCTGGGCAACGAAATCGGCCGGTCTGGCCTGGAGCTGCCGCAGAAAGTCTTCCCGTTCGGGCCGTGACAGTCGAGCCGGATCGATCCGCGCCGCGTCCGACCGAGCCCGCCAGGCGGAACGAAACACAAGACGGTCCAGATGCTCGCGCGCGTAACTCAAGGAAGGTTTCTCGCCGCACCACCACGTCGCCACTGACGGCAGCTGCAGCTCCTCGCCAAGCAGAAAGCGGCAGGCAGCACGCAGGAACGGAATCAAGGCCGGCGTCTCAGCGATTGCACAGCCGAGTGAGTTCGCGACCGCTACATGCCCCCCGCGAACAACGTCGGCGAGCCCGCTGACACCCGTCAGCGACAGACTGTTCAGCTCGACCGGATCACAGTCGCCGTCAGAAACGCGACGCAGCAGAACCTCAACGGGCAGCAGGCCAACCAGCGTCTTCACCATGACACGGTCGTCACGCACTGCCAGATCACCGCCCTCGGCCAGCGTGTAGCCGAGATACCTCGCCAGGTAGACGTCTTCAAAATACGTCGGCGAATCGGGGCCGCGCGACAGCAGAACGATGCGGGGATTCTCTCGGCGACGCGGAGCCGATTCGCGAAGAGTCTCCCGCAATCGTTGAAAGAACGGGGCAAGCCGCATCACGCGGGCAGAGCGAAACGCCTGATGTTGAACACGACCGGTCACCACACGATTCTCGACCGCAAACCCCAGCCCCGACGGAGACCGTGTGCGATCGCCCGTCACCCACCAGCGGCCATCCGGCGAACGCGCAACATCGGCAGCGTACAGCGTGATGCGACGCTGCCCCGGCGGCAGCAGATTGTGATACGCGCGATAAAAACCGGGATGTCCGAATACGACTCCCGGCGGCAGCACTTTCTCCTTCAGAAGCCGCTGCTCGCCAAAGAGATCATCGAGCAACAGAGTCAACAGCCGTGCCCGCTGAACCAGTCCGGTGCTCACGCCGCCAAAGTCATCTTCCGCCAGAATCGCCGGAAGAATATCGAGCTGCCAGGGCCGAGTGGATTCGCCCGATTCGTCAAACGCGTTGAACGAAACGCCGTTCTCGCGCAACAGCTGCCGCGCGTGGCGCTGGGCACGGTCAAGCTCTTTCCGACTGGATCGATTCAACTGCTCGATCACTCGCCGACAGTGCGACCGCACAACGCCGGAAGCGTCAAACATTTCGTCGTACACACCATCGATCGGCCGATAGCTGTCGAACAAGCCGGTCACTGGTGGGTCGCTGGTCACCTGGTCCATTCTGAGTTTGCACGCTCGCTGATTGTGCTGCTGGTCACGCACGGAACACCGGAGCACAACCGCGTGATTTGCTCGCAGTCGATGAGTCTCTCGTTCGCATCTCGCAAGTCAAGTCGCCAGGCAGCCTTCGCTGAGGCAATTCGGCACAGCTCTCAACAACGGACCGGAAAAGCCGCTGCACGGACAACCCAGACAAGCCCGGACGCTCTCAGTTGCCAGACGCAGGAGCAACCACTGCCTCGACATCATCCGGCAGACTCGGCAGGACAGGAGTGTCCAGCGACGCAGAGCCCGGCCGGACGGCCATCGTTCGTACGCTGACACCGGCACTTTCGACCGGAACATCTCGCACTCGGGTGAGCAGTAACAGTGCCAGCAGTCTCGCCGCCGAGGACACTCCGAAAATCATCAGGTAGGTCGAGTACGAAGTTCCGACGAACTTCAGAATCAAGCCACCAATCAATGCTCCGCAGACCCAGCCGGTCGTGTTCATCAGGTTGTAAAACGTCAGCACGCTCGTCCGCTCCGACTTGTCGATCGACTCGAAGAAGAGCAGGAAAAACGCCAGCTCGTACGCCGCCCAGGCGAAGCCGCCGAAAATCTGCAGAAACAGCAGCCACGCGAAGTTCTGCGAAAGCACCCAGCCGCCGGCCAGCGGAACGATCCCGACACCGCCAAGCCACAGCAGCTTCCACGCCCCCAGGCGATGGGCGATCCGCCCACACAAGGGCAGGGCAATCACCTTCGCCAGAAACGCTGCCGACAGCAGGCCGGCAAACTGGGCGTAGGACAATCCTAACTGCACGAACATGAACGGCGTGAAGTACGGGCCCGAGATCTGAACGGCTGCCTGGACCGCGACGAGATAGAGCAGCAGCCGACCGCCACCGCTCGCCTTGAGATGCGGCCAGACAGTCCTGATCGGAATCCGCCGCGTATTGGCAGGAACCGGATCCGGCTCCCGTTGCCGAGTCATCATGGCCGCTGAGATCAGTCGGCAGCAGGCAGCCGTGCCGAACAGCAGCGCAAACGTTTTCCCCGATGCTCCAGTCTCGCTATGCCACTGCAGCCAGAGACCGCCCAGCAGAAAGCCAGCAAAGACAAAGAACTGCTGCCCGAAGGTGCGTCGCGCGAAAAATCGAGCACGCAGCGGTCGCGGGACCAGTGTCTCGATCCAGGTGTTCCAGGCCGGTCCTGTGGCAAGCCCGGCTCCCCAGTACAGCGACGCGCTGATCAGCGCTGCCGCCGCTGAGAATCGACCGGTGATTGCTCCGACGAGAAACGGCACAAACGACAGGCACTGCACCGTCGCACAAATCACGACCCAGCGTTTGTGAGACTTCAGGTGGTCAACGGCGAACGGCGACACCATCTGCATCAGCCCGCCCGCGATCAGCGGCACGCTCGAAATCAGACCGGCAGTGACTTCTCCCAGCCCAATCGCGAGGACGAACGCGGGCAGATACGTCTCGCCGAACCCGACCATCCCGCCGAATGCCGCGCCCTCAACCAGGCACGCCGACAGGTCTCGGCGCGTCGCCGCGGAGTCTTGAAGGTTGGTCTGAATCGCCGGTGAGCCATCCATGAGCGAGGGCGTCTGAAGAACGAGGCAGGACGCGCGGTTTATGATCCGAGAACGATGCCGGAAGCAATGCTGCAACTCACACGAGGCCCCCGCGTCAGACCGAGGCGGCAGTCGCCACCGACGTCAGCGGCTGGCCGACAGTCCAGTCAGCGCCGTTGCGGATCACCTGCCGATAAAGCGTGTCGCGTTCGACAGGTTCGCGCCCGGCTTCGCGAATGAGCTGATGGATCTGATCGACCGTCAGACCTTCCGGCGTTTTCGCACCAGCGTCATGGTAAATCAGCTCGTGGACGACCGTGCCATCAAGATCGTCTGCCCCGAAGCTGAGTGCAATCTGGGCCGTCTTTTCGCCGAGCATGATCCAGTAGGCCTTGATGTGGTCAAAGTTGTCGAGCATCAGGCGCGAGATCGCGATCGTCTTCAGATCGGTCAGGCCGCTCGGTTTGTGCAGGTGAGCGAGTCCCGTGTTTTCCGGATGAAACGCCAGCGGAATGAACGTCTGAAATCCGCCCGTTTCGTCCTGCAGCTCCCGCAGTCGGCAGAGATGATCAATCCGGTGCCTGGCCTGCTCAACATGCCCGTACAACATCGTCGCGTTGCTCCGCAGGCCCAGGTTGTGCGCCTCACGATGAATGTCGATCCAGTTCTGCGAGTCCGCTTTGTGTTCGCAGATTTGCGAGCGGACTTCCTCATCGAAAATCTCCGCCCCGCCGCCGGGCATGCTGCCAAGCCCAGCGTCGATCAGTTGTTCCAGCACCCAGCGGTACGGCTTCTTCGTGATGAAGCTGAACCAGTTGATTTCAACTCCGGTCCAGGCCTTGATGTGCAGCTCCGGAACGGCTTCGTGAATGTTTCGCACAACGTCGACATACCACTCGAACGGCTTCTGGTGGTGCAACCCGCCGACAACATGAATCTCGGTCGCCCCTTGCGACTTCGCTTCGAGAGCCCGCTCGCGAATCATCTCGTCCGTGAACGTGTAAGCCCGCTCGGCCCTGAGATCCGCCCGAAACGCGCAGAACGTGCAGCGGTAGACGCAGACATTCGTCGGGTTCAAATGGATGTTCGTGTTGTAGCAGGCGAGGTTCCCGTTCTTCCGCTCGCGAACAATGTTCGCCAGCCGCCCGAGTGTCAGCACATCAACGTGCTCCTCGAGAAACACTCCGTCGTCAAACGAGAGCCGCTCTTCGGCAAGAACTTTGTCTTCAATGGCAGCAAGCTGGCGGGCGTGATCGGCAGACATGGCAGGGCGTCATTCGGGGCAGGGGAGAGCAGGGCGATAACAACGGTTCGTCAGCCTGGACAGGCCGCATGGTGAATCCGTCAAATGTGAACGACATTAACGCAAACGCCTACCTGGCAAAATCCGCTGCCCACTTTTCGTGAGCGGCTTCGAGGCGTGCGACGATGTCGGGATGGTCGGCAGCGACGTTCTCCATTTCGGTAACGTCTTCGGCCAGATTGACGAGAAACCGCCGATCGTCTTTTCCAATCGGAGCCTTGTTGCTCGTGTCCCGAGGATTGCCGATCAGTTTCCAGTCGCCGTTGCGGACTGCCCACTGCGGATTCCTGCCGCCGCCGGACTGCCAGTGAAACGTCTGGTGCGGGGAAGGGGCTGAGCCGTCGCCGACCACGTCTCGCAGGCTGGTTCCGTCGAGCCGGTGCTTCGGAAGGTCCACTCCACACAGATCAGCAATCGTCGGCAACCAGTCACAGGCCGTCGCCAGCTGGCCGCGAACCTCGCCTGCGGGGAGCTTGCCTGGCCAGGAAATGATCGCCGGAACGCGGATGCCGCCCTCGAAGAGGCTGAACTTGGCACCTCGATACGGGCCGGCACTACCGCCACCGCCGAAAGTGCGTTCCTCAGTCGAGTGGCCGTGGTCTGACTGGTAGATGACGATCGTGTCTTCACGCAGTCTCAGCTCGTCGAGTCCCGCCAGCAGATCACCGACCGCTTCGTCCATCGACGAGATAAACGCCGCGTACTTGTTGCGCGGCGAGGGCAGATGCTCGTACTGCTTTCGCCACTTCTCTTTGCCCTGCAGGGGATAGTGCGGCAGGTTGATCGCCCAATAGAGGAAGAACGGCTTGTCAGCGTTCTCAGCCATGAACTGTTTGCCGTGCTCGACCATCTGGTCCGGAAAGTACTGGCCATCCCGCCAGATTTCATGGCCCTGCAGCCAGAGGTCGTGCCGGTTCGGACCGTTCCAGTAGAAGAAGTGCGAGTAGTTATCGATGCAGCCGCCCATGTGGCCGAACGAATAATCAAAGCCCTGGCCGTTGGGCATCGTCTCGGGCGTGTAGCCGAGATGCCACTTCCCGACATGGCCGGTCGCGTAACCGGCCCCCCTGAGCATCTCAGCGATAGTCACCTGCTCGGACGGCATCCCGGCGTGCCCGTGAGCGGACGAGACGTTTCCCGGAACTCCCGCCCGTTGCGGCACGCGTCCCGTCAGAACGGCAGCTCGCGACGGAGAGCAAACCGGGGCCGCGGCGTAGAACTGCGTGAAGCGAACTCCCCGCGCGGCCAGAGAATCGATGCTCGGCGTGATCAGGTCTTTCGCACCATAACAGGCGGCATCGACGGACCCCTGATCGTCAGCGTAAATCAGGATCACGTTCGGACGACGCTCCGCCGCCAGAACGCCGCGCTCCCGCTCTGCAGGGCATAAGCTCATACCCAGCACGAACAGCAGAACTGTCTGATAACACCGCATCGTCTCATCCTCGGTCTGGAGCCTCGCGGCAGTACTCAACCTGGCGTCCCGCCAGCCCGCGTCACAAAAGCTGGTCCGCTATTCGATCCTCATCAGCAGGTCGCCGGTCTCCACCTGGCTGCCTGTGGTCACCAGAATCTCGGTCACCTTGCCGTCCTTGTCCGCATGAACCGTCGTTTCCATTTTCATGGCCTCGAGAACGACCAGCTTCTGGCCCTTGGAAACCTTCGCTCCCGCCTCGACGGCGATCGTCACGACCATGCCGGGCATCTGTGACGCGACATGCGTCGCGTCATCAGGATCAGCTTTCATGTTCTGCGGGACGTCTGGTTCTTCGGAACGGTCCAGCACCAGCACATCGCGCGGCTGCCCGTTGAGTTCAAAGAAGACCGATCGTCGCCCGTCCGGATGCGGAATGCCGGTCGCCAGGTAGCGAATAATGAGCGTCTTGCCTTCTTCAATGTCGACCGCAATCTCCTCACCCTGTTCCATCCCATAGAAGAATACGGGCGTCGGCAGTTCACTCGTGTCGGCAAACTCCAGCTGATGCTTTGCGAAATCCTCGAACACACGCGGATAGAGCAGCGATGAGACAACTTCACGCGACGATGGCTCGCGTCCCAGCAGATCGGTCAGCTTCGTCCGTTCCGCATCAAAGTCGGCGTCGGGCAGCGTGGCCCCGGGACGATCGGTGAAGGCCGGCTGGCCCTTGCAGATTTTCTCAATCACTGCTGCCGGGAACCCACCGGGCGGCTGGCCCATTGCACCACCAATGAGGTCGATCACCGAAGCGGGAAATGAAAACTCCCGGTCGCCGTCCATGATGTCGCTGGCAGAAATCCCATTGGCCACCATGAACAACGCCATATCTCCGACGGCCTTCGATGTCGGCGTCACTTTAACAATATCACCAAACAGCGTATTGACTTCTGCATAAACGCGACACACATCACGCCACTGGTCCGCCAGCCCCAGCGAACGCGCCTGCTGATACAGATTAGTGTACTGTCCGCCTGGCATTTCATGGTTGTAAAGGTCTGCGGTGCCCGGCAGCACAACACTTTCAAACGGTGTGTAAAACTCGCGTGCGGCCATCCAGTAATCGGCGATCGAGTCAATGGCGTCGGATTCGAGTCCCGTGGCAAACTCAGTGTACCGCAACGTTTCGCTGAGCGTGTTGAGGTTTACCTGAGATGTCCCGCCGGACAACGGCGCCATTGCCGCATCAGCGATATCAAGGCCAACTTCTGTGGCATTAACAATCGAGGAGACCTGTGTTCCAGCAGTTTCGTGAGTGTGGAAGTGGATGGGAATTCCCACTTCTTCTTGAAGCGCCTTGACCAGTGTGCGAGCCGCAGCTGGTTTGCACAGTCCTGCCATATCTTTAATGGCAAGAATATGGGCACCCATTTTCTCGAGCTGCTTCGCCAGATCGACGTAATACTGGAGCGAATACTTATTCCTCGCTGGATTTGTCAGATCACCTGTGTAGCAGATCGACGCTTCACAGATTGCATCGGTACTCAGAACAGCATCCATTGCCACCTTCATATTCGGCACCCAGTTCAGGGCATCGAAGATCCGGAACACATCCATGCCTGCGTCAGCCGCTTCTTTGACGAACTCACGAACAACATTGTCCGGGTAGTTCGTATAGCCGACAGCGTTCGACGCCCGCAGGAGCATCTGAAACAGGATGTTGGGAGCCTCTTCCCGCATCCGAGTGAGACGGTCCCACGGGCACTCCTTCAGGAACCGCATGGTCGTATCGAACGTCGCTCCGCCCCACATCTCCAGCGAGAACATCTGTGGCGCGAGATGAGCATATGCCCCTGCCACGTTGACCAGATCTTTGGTGCGCACCCGCGTTGCCAGAAGCGACTGATGCGCGTCGCGAAATGTCGTATCAGTAATCAGCAGACCTTCGTGATTGCGGACCCACTCAGAGAAACCGGCAGGTCCGAGTTCCTTCAGGCGGTCGCGAGTTCCTTTCGGAAGCGTTGCTGAACGGTCGTAGGCGGGCACCGGAGCCGGGTCGCGGCGGATTGCCCTCGGACGATCGGCCACGAGTGGGTTCCCGTTGACGACAACCTCGCCGATGTACGAGAGCATCTTCTGCGCACGGTTCTTACGCTTCGGAATATTGAACAGTTCGGGATGCTCGTCGATGAACCTCGTCGTGCAGGTTCCTTCAAGGAACGTGTCATGACGCAGCAGCTTGTGCAGATAGGCAATGTTCGTCTTGACGCCGCGAACGCGGAATTCGGCGAGCGCTCGGTCCATGCGTTTGACGGCGTCAATGAAGCGCCGTCCGCGAGCAGTCACCTTCACCAGCAGGGAATCATAGAACGGGTAGACCGCAGCACCGGAATAAGCGCTGCCCGCGTCAAGTCGCACACCGAGGCCGCTTGCCGAGCGGTAGTGAGTGATCCGCCCGTAATCCGGGACGAAATTGTTCGCCGGGTCTTCAGTGGTGACGCGGCACTGAACAGCAAAGCCAAGCAGATGCACGTTGTCCTGAGTGGCAAGGCCGATTTCTGGATCGTCCAGCGGCGTGCCCTGAGCGACGAGAATCTGAGCCTTCACAATGTCGATGCCGGTGACCTCTTCGGTGACCGTGTGCTCAACCTGAATCCGCGGATTCACTTCAATGAAGAAGAACTTGTTGGTGTCGGCATCAACGAGGAACTCAACGGTCCCGGCCGCCTGATAGCTCACCGTCTGCCCGATGCGAACAGCTGCCTCGCATAGCGCGTCGCGAACATTCGCATCAAGGTTCGGGGCAGGGGCAATCTCAACCACTTTCTGGTGCCGCCGCAGCACCGAGCAATCTCGCTCAAACAAGTGCACCAGATTGCCGTGTTGATCACCGAGCAGTTGCACTTCGATGTGCCGTGCCCGAGAGATGAACTTCTCTACGAAAATGTCCGGGCTGCCAAAGGCGCTCAGCGACTCGCGACGTGCCTGCTCGTACGCGCCGACAAACTCGTCCTCAGACTGGACGACTCGCATTCCGCGACCGCCACCTCCATGAGCCGCCTTCAGAATGACAGGGAAGCCAAGTTCGCGCGCAGTTGTCAGTCCGTCTTCCGCTTCTTTGATGGCCCCTGAACTTCCGCCAAGAATTGGCACGTTTGCTTCGCGGGCGATGTCACGGGCGGTCGTCTTGTCGCCCAGGCGACGCAGCGTGTCGACAGTCGGACCGACAAACTGAATGCCATTGTCAGCGCAGGCCTGAGCCAGTTCCGGATTCTCAGACAGGAAGCCGTAGCCGGGATGAATCGCATCGACACCGACACGCTTTGCCAGAGCAATGATCGCGTCGATGTCGAGATACGACTTGATCGGCTCACCCGGCGATCCCACCTGGTAAGCCTCATCGGCCTTAAAGCGGTGCAGGGCGAAGCGGTCTTCATGAGCGTAGATCGCCACCGTTCGAATGCCGAGTTCATACGCCGAGCGGAGTACTCGGATGGCGATTTCAGAACGATTGGCAACAAGGAGCTTCTTGATCTGCATGATGATTTCCGAGCAACAGTTTCGTGCCAGTCTGAGTCCGTGAAGCGGCGTCGAGCGACGCGGTACAGGAGATCGCGACGCACTTTAGCGGGACGACAAGAGGGCTCCCAGTGACCGCCACGCTCAAAGCCTTGTGCGCAGACGCCGCCTGCACAGAGCCCTTAAAAACAGGCCCTTTTTCACCCCAAAAAGAAACATAACAGACATTATCGGACGTTGCTGATGGTCATTGAAACGGCCTCGCGGGGAGACATGGTTCTGGAACAGCGCGTCGCAACGAACATGTCCCAATGACGAAAAGCGGCAACGGAGAATCGCCGCAGCCAACGTCGGGAGACGTGTCAACGAGCAGTAACTTTGCGCGAAACGCCAGGCGACGCGCAGCACGTCACTCGTGGATGATCGGCGAGCGCGAGCGCAACCGAGTCGCGCAGTGCAGATGCCGCGGAATGTTGCCGGAGCGGAACTCGACTCGAACAGCAGCATCGCGACGCGATCGCCCAGCGGGCGGATCAGGCTTCCAGGAAGACACCCATGCGGCGGAACTTTTCGTAGCGGCGGTCGACGAGTTCTTCACGCGGAATCTGGCGCAGCTCCTTGATGGCTGCGACGAGTGCTCCCTTCAGCGTTGTCGCCATCGCGCGGTGATCGCGGTGGGCGCCGCCGAGTGGTTCGGGAATGACTTCGTCGATCACGCCAAGTTCGAGCAGGTCTTTAGACGTGAACCGCAGCGCGCGAGCGGCCTTGTCTTTGTGCTCGGCACCTTTCCAGAGAATCCCGGCACAGCCTTCCGGACTGATCACGGAGTAATAAGAAAACTGCAGCACGGCGATGTGGTCACCGATGCCGATCCCGAGTGCTCCGCCGGAGCCGCCTTCGCCAATGACGACGCAGACGATCGGCGTGTTGAGGCCTGCCATCTCACGGAGGCTTTCCGCGATCAGCCACGCCTGCCCGCGTTCCTCGGCACCGACCCCAGGGTAGGCGCCTGGCGTATCAATAAAGCAGACGATCGGCAGACCGAATCGCGCCGCCATTTCCATCCGGAGCATCGCCTTGCGGTACCCCTCAGGATGAGCCATGCCGTAGTTGTGCTCAGTCCGCTCCTGGATGTCGCGGCCTTTGTGCTGGCCGACGAACATGACTTTCTCGTCGCCCAGCCGCCCAAAGCCACTGAGCATCGCCCGGTCGTCTCGGTAGGCGCGGTCACCGTGCAGCTCGACGAACTCGTCAAAGACCAGCTCCAGGTAGTCGAGCGTCTGCGGACGCTCGGGGTGCCTCGCAACCAGCACCGTCTGCCAGGGATCCAGGTTCTCGAACACGTCGCGCTTCTTTCGAGTAATCTCGAGCCGCAGATTCCGAATCGCATCCTTAGTCGCCGGACTGGGAGCCAGTTGCTCTTCCAGCTGTCGTAGTTGAGCTTCAAGTTCGAAGATGGGTTTTTCGAACGGCAGCGGCGCGGCGGGAACTTTTTTTCGTCGGGTACTGGCGTTAGCCATCGAGTCAATCTCAGCTCAAGCGAATGCGACGCCTGCCCGGCGATAGACGGACCGGAAGCTGTCGCGTGGGTTGTTAGCCGCGAAGAATGTCAGATTCCGCACCGATGATCCATAGAGAACGGCACCGGTCCGCGTGCGAGAGACAATGCTCTGAACTGATCGATTTCCGACGATTCGTGCCGCGAAAGTTGTCGCCGGCTACTCGATGTCCGGCAGCTCGGTCATGAACTCGAGGTCCTCATCCGGCTTCTTCGGAGCAGGGGTCGTCTTTTTCTGCTGCGGCTGCTGAGTCTTAGCGACCGGCTGCCGGGGTGCAGGCTGAGGTGCCTGTGGAGCCCCCTGCGGCGGCATGGGCTGGGGCGGCATCGGCTGCTGCGGCACTCCCTGCTGTGGCGGATAACCGGGCATCTGCTGCGGATAGCCAGGCGGCACCGGCATTCCCGGCACCGGCATTCCCGGCATCGGCGCTCCGGGCATGGGAGCGCCCGGCATCTGAGGGTAGCCCGGTGGATAACCCGGCATCTGCTGTGGGTAGCCCGGCGGCATCTGCGGGTATCCGGGCGGCATCTGCTGCGGCGGGTAGTAGGCAGGCGCCGGTTGCTGCACTGGCTGTTGAGGCGTCGCGGGTTTCGGTTTCTGCTTCGGTTTGGCGGTTTTCTTTTCGGCAGCCTCGCCGCGTTCTTTGGCAAGACGGTCGGCACGCCGCTTCAGCTCGGCTTTCCGTTTATCTTCCTGCTCCTGCTGTTTGACCTGCAACTCTTTGAAGGTTGCATGCAGAGCGGGATTCGCGGCCAGCATTTCACGAATTCGGGCGTCGGTCCGACTGTCCCGGCGTTCGCTCATCAGTTCTTCCAGCTCCTGCTCCTCGGCTGATTTCTCACCCGCCGCGATACGGGCCGCCTCTTCCGCCTTGCGTTTCTCCTCTTCCTCCGGATCGGCCTGCTTGAAGACCTGGATGTTCGCGAACGCGGTCAGAACTTCGTCCATGCTCTGAAAGCGGTCCCTGGGTTTCTTGGCGAGCATCTTGAGAACGAACTGGTCCATCTCCGGCGTCACCTGGTCGTTCGAAAGCGACGGTTCCGGGCACGGAGCGGCGATGTGCTTTCTCAGAAGATCCTGCGGCGAGTCCCCCTTGAACGGCGGCGTCCCCACCAGCGCTTCATAGAACGCGATCCCCAGACTGTAGATGTCGGTTGCCGGAGTTGATGGTTCCTTGCGAATCGTTTCGGGAGCGAGGTAGGTCCGCGTTCCTCGAATGGCGGCCTTCTTGCTGCCGCCCATCAGCTTCGCGAACCCCCCTGCCTTCCTCACCGCCAGCGAGAAGTCGATGATTCGCACCTCGCCCGCCCGATTCAGCAGAATGTTGTCGGGCTTAATGTCCTTGTGCACCCAGCCTTTGTCGTGCATGTAGCCGAGCCCGGCACACGTGCCTTCGACAAGCTTGCGGAAACGCTCGTGAACGCCGGCCTTGTCAGCATGGATGTACTGCTTGAGGTTCGGAGTTTTGAACAGTTCCATGAGGAAATAGCATTCGGTCTTGCGCATGACGAGACCGTGCGCGCGGATCAGGTTCGGGTGTTCGAGTTGTTCGGCGACCTTGGCTTCGTGCTTGAGGAACGCTTTCTCTTCTGCATCGGCCATTGCTTCGGGCAGCAGCAGCTTCATCGCGAACATGTGCCCGCTCTGTTCGTGCATCACTTCCCAGATCTGAGCGGTCTTGCCCGTTCCGATCACGCTGATCAGAAGGTAGTCGTCGATCTTGTTCTGCAGTTCCTGCTGTTCGTCGGCCACAGCCGCTCTCCTGGTCGAAAGTCACGCTGAAGATTGCGGCCCGGCAGGCCGCTGAACCTACAGTAGAAGTGGCCATTCGGAGTGTCAACGTGCGATTGAGCCAGTCGCGTGCCCACGGTTGAGCGGCTGGAATGCCGCAACAGCTTGTCGCATCGCCCTTTCCCTGTGATCATTCGGGATCGGTCACAAAAGACATTCTGTGACGCCCTCTGCCCTCCTCAACTGCCGACACCGGCCTCACCGTAAAGGAAGCGTCAGTGCTTCATTCTCTCCGCAGCTCCGTCTGCCTGCTTGCTTTCGTGCTGCTTGCTGCCCAGCCTCTGCTCGCCGTCGATGAATACCACTATTCCGGAAATCTCCTGCAGGTCGAACGCCGTGGCGACCCGCAGGTTGTCAAGCAGTTTGACCTTTACTGCCTCGGTCGCTCGGAGAACGGCGGGACGCGATTGTTCTTCTCCGTCGACGAACGCGGTGGCGGAGCCTGGCCCTGGCCGGAACGATTCGGCGAGTCCGTGCTGAATGCCGACGGAAAGCGTGTCGGCGGCCGTCCTGCCCACATCCTCCACACGTTTCAGGACACGAAGTACCCGGTCGAACTGCCCTCGCCCGTGTTCGAGTTCGCGGATCGGCTCAGTGCAAACGCTGCCTGGAAGGTCGGCGAACGCGAGTGGGAAGTTCGTGGCCAGAAGACGATTGGAGACCATGAGTGCTGGCAGGTGACCTCGGTGGACCGCTTCGGTCGTCCGCAGTCGTACTTCGTGGCGACGGGCAGCAACCTGCTGGTCGCTGCCGAACGGCGAGTCTTCATGGGACGCGGCGACGAGTTCCGACTGCAGATCGAACTGACCGCCTGGAAGCCACTCGGTGAGGAAGACGGCAAGCAGGCGGCTGACGCGGCAGACGTTCTGCTGCAGATTCAGTCTGGCCTCGAACGCGCGGAAGGCACCACGCGGCCCGAGCTTTCGGAGGCTCAGCTGGCTGGCGTCTCGTCAAAGCTCGACGGACTGTTGACCGCCACAAAGGGCACGCGCCTCGGACCGCTGGCCGAGGCCATCTCCCGGGATGTACGTTCGCAGCAGGACCGCGACGGCAATCTCAGCAAGCTCGCCCAGCGGTTTCTCGGCCAGCCTGCTCCTTCGTTCTCTCTGCCAACGCTCAAACGCAAAACCGTCAGCAGCGACAGCCAGAAAGGCCGCGTCACGGTGCTCCACTTCTGGGAGTATCGCGGCGAACCTCTGGAAGAGCCTTACGGACAGGTCGGCTATCTCGACTATCTCGCGAATCGTCGAGGCCGCTTCGATGTTGATGTGATCGGGGTTGCCGTCAACGAAGAGTTCGGAACTGCCGCCACATCCGGTGCCGCTCTGCGGTCCGTTCGCAAGCTGCGCGACTTCATGAACCTGAGCTACCCGATCGCGACCGACGATGGTTCAATGATCCGCCAGTTCGGCGACCCGCGGCAGTTCAAGGCTGACCTGCCCCTGTGGGTCGTTGTCGGAGCCGACGGAAAGATCGCGCACTATCACGTCGGCAATTACCAGATCAAAGCCGACGAAGGACTGCGGGAACTCGATGCGGTCGTCGTCAAGCTGGTTCGCGAACAACGAGCTTCTCAATAGCGACGCAACAGAGTCAATCGCAGACGAACCAGGCGCGTGTCTGACGATAGCAGTTTGCCGAGCAGTTCTTTGTGTCCTGCCACAGGCGGCCATACCAGCTGGCCGCTCGTGGCTCGGACGTTTCTCGCCGGACGACTCGAATTGTCTGCAGCGGCGAATAGACCTCGGCCCGCGTGACCCCCAGCACAAGACTCGCGGGCGACACGTTCGCCGCGTTTCGCACGGTCAATACCCGGCAACACGCCAGCGCATCGGACACGTACTCGGCACAGTGGACACCATCGACGGATTCTCCCGTCAGATGGTGTCTCACGGAGTAAGGTCGCCCGAGCTGGCTGTCGAGACGACGCACGAACTCCCCTGCTCCGCTGTCCGAAAACGCCTTCCGCGGCTGCAGTACATGGACCTCGTGGTCGATCTGGGTTTTCAGATAATTGGTGAGAGTCGAACAGCGGACGCCGGTCGATTTGCAGGCGTCATAAACAAACGGTCGACCATCACGAATCACGACCGCCCCAACGTGCGTGTAAGGGCTCTGCGTGTAAGCCTGCACGGCGAGACAATCGCCCTCAGAGACCAGCAGCGTTCCGGTCTGCACCTGAGAACTGAGCAGCCGCGTCGCTTCCTGCAGCGAGCTGACCTCGGTACTGCCTGCTGCACTGTCCGGCGACGCACCAGCCAGCGCCACAATCACGAGCCATGACATGACCGTCTCCTGCTGTTCGACGAATCTGATCCACCGCACGACTCCGGCTCTTACGTTCTGAGAGCCGGATTCAGCGGAAGGAACAGCGTACGACAGAACGCCGACGCGGATCACTGCCGTCACAGCACGTCCGTGCCACGCCAGCGTCCCCGTCGCTGCCTCATCCTCGCCATTTCAGCGAGGCTCCGTCGAGATCAGACTGGCCATCGACCAAGGCAACGAACTCGTCAGGCCTCTGCCTTCTCAAACTGATGCACCCAGACAAGCTGATCGGCTTCCATGTCTGTTCCGCCGTGAACGCGCTTAATCAGTTCCTTGTACATCAGGAGGCTGGGATAACCTTCGGCCTGAGCGTCGGCTTCGGTCATGTCTCCATACCGCTCCTGATGCAGGCCCTTGACGACAAAAGTCTGTCCGCCAGCATCGAAGGATTCGCCAGGGTATGCATAAACGCCAGCCCGCCGCTGCTCGGTTTTGCGACCAGCCACTGCCGCCGCAATGAGCATTTCATGAGTCAGCAGCCGATCGATCGAGCAGGTCTTTTCCGGATAATCAGACATCGTGTTCTTTCGCTCTCAGGGGTGACAGTCACAGTGAGTCAGCGTGCGGGATTGTTACAACTGGTCGAATTCTGGCGACCCAGGAAACCGCGGAAAAAACGGCTTCCGAAAACCGCCCCGGAAGACAGCTCTCACCGACGTGCTGAAAATCCGCTGCCAGTTCGTGCCCGGATCCCGCCGCGAGGCCAGCAATTGCGCACCGCCCTGCTCCGCCGGCCAAAGCTGACAGCACGCTCATCAATCATGGGCAGCGTGCCCCGTCAACGCTTCCTTCACGAGACGCCGTACGCTTCTCCGTTCGAGTCGAGCGAACGATGCGGACTCTGACGCCTGCCCGCGAACGTGCCGCCTGTCTCGAAATGTCTCACGATTCACGTCCCGCCGACGAGGTAATCTGTCTGGATCTCGCCGGATCACAGCCCTGCGGGAACGCGTCAACCCTCACCGCCCGAACCGGCAATGAGCGCAGCCGTCGTGCGAGGCAGGTTCGCTGCAATCCGAACCATTCGCAGTCATGAACCAGCGGCTACGCCTGGAACGATTCGCATTCTGCGATCTCCCGGCGTTTGCGGCAAAACACGCGGCCGGTGGCCCTTCGTCAGAACGCAACCGCTGTTGAAAAGGATTTTGCGTTTGACCTCTGCCGAAATCTGATTCCAGGGCCGGCAGCTGCTCGGCCCCGCGACGAACGTCCGGGCTCAGAGCAACGAGCGTGCGTCGCGCTGCGGGAACTTATCCATCGTGCGGGGGCAGAGGGTCATGGTTGAACTACGTCGCTGGTTACTGAATTCGTCGTCCCGAGCTTCTCTCGCAGGAGCCTTCCTCCTGGCAGCCACAGCGGGCTGTCAGTCAACGCGCGACTATGCCGCGAGCGTCGATGCGTCATCGCAATGGTCCGCTTCGACCTTCATCGACGCAGAGCCGACTCCTTACGTGGAGCAGATCAAGCCGACTCCTGTTGCCCCCTATGAGGAGACGCCAGACGAACTCGCCGCTGAGAAGGAGCCGACCGACGCCAGCGCGCCGCTTGTCGTCCCTGGCCCGGAAGCATTGAGTACTCCGCAGTCACCAGCCGCCGCTCCGCCTGCAGAAGGTGGAAGCGCCGGCAAACCGACCCGTCGTCGGAAATCGCAAACAGCCGAAACGGTCACCGTCGACGACGTCGCCCCCGCACCGGAAGTCGCCGGCCCGGAAGATCTGTCGGCAACCAAAGCGCTCGAAGAGGCAGACCCGCTGCTTTCGACCGACCTCTTCCCTGACGACCTGCCCGTCACATCGGAGCCTGCCCCGACAGTTCGCGCTGAGCAGCCCGTACCCCAGGACACCGCAGCCGCCTCCACTCAGGAAGAGGCGTCGTCATCGAACGTCGAAGGCCTTGATGCTCTTCCGATGCCCGAACCGGCTGACACTGACCTCACCGCCTCCCCTGCCCCGCTCACGGAACCAGAAACAGTCTCCGAACCAGCGCCGGTCGACACAGAAGCACTGCCGGCCCGAACGACCGAGGAATTGATCCCAGGACTGCCCGTCGACTCGGAGCTCTCGCCGGTCCTGCCGCAGGTTGACGAGACAGCGGCTCCCAGTTCCGAAACAACAACGCCCCTCACTCCGGATGAGCCGGCCGACGACACGGAAGCAACCTCACCGAGCGCCAGTCTGCGTCCGCTGTTTCCCGAAGTTCAACCGCCTCAAACGCTCGCCCGCGTTGAGCGCTCGTCGACGCCGACAACGCCCCGCCAGCCAGCCGTGACATCAGACCGGAAACTTCTGGTCGATCTCCCCGAGCCGCTGCCGGTGACACCAGCATCGTCGAAGGCAACCGACCGCGATGACTCGTCAGTCGTCAGTGCTGACACTGCCGACCGCGTTCAGATCATTGCCACTCTCGACTCCGAGGCGACGGGCATCGCGTTCGACGGCCACGGCAATCTGCTGGTCACCAGCGACGAGGGCCTCTCACGAATCTCGCCCACCGGCACACGACAGGACTTTGCGGCCATCGATTCACCGCGCGGATTCGCGCCGCTGCCGGATGGCTCGTTCGCCGTCTGCGATGTTCGCCAGCGTGCCTTGTTAAAGGTTGACCGCACAGGCAGCCCGATCGAGTTTCTGGCCCAGCGCAGCGATGGCCACTTCCTGCGAGCCCCCAGCTTTGTCGCCGTTGATACCGCAGGCGGCGTCTATTTCACCGATCCCGGCTACGCACGCATTACCGCACCGACCGGTCGCCTGCACTACGTCTCGGCGGACGGTGAGGTCAATCTGGTCAGCCAGCGACTGGCGTATCCGCAGGGCGTCGCTCTTTCCGCGGACGGTACGACACTGTTCGTCGTCGAGTGCCAGACTCAGCGCATTGTTCAGTTTGAAGTGCTCTCGCCCGGTCGAGTCGGCCCCTCTGGCGAGTTCGCTCGCCTGGTCCCGAAGACCGCTGGCGACTCGGACGACTTCGCGACCGGCCTGACCGTCGACCGGGCTGGTCGCGTCTTCGTCGCCCGTCACGGAATGCGACGAGTTGACGTCCTCAACGCAGACGGACAGCTGTCTCGCAGCATTGCCGTACCAGACGTTCTCGCGAGCAGCGTCGCCCTGTCGGAAGACGAGCAAAGCCTGTTCGTAGCCGGCGCCGCCGCAAACGCCCAGTGGTCAGGCCTCGTTGTCCGCGTGCCAGTATCTGGTCGCAACTGACGGAAGTCGGGTGGCCGGGGCTGGACTGAGCCTGCGAAGAAAGCCCCGGAACGTCACTGGTGAAAAGAGGCAAACCGGAGCTTCGCTCGTCCCTCGCTCCAGCCCCGGCCACCCACAGATGCACTTCTGACCGGTGGATTACTTCTTCTTGCGTGGCGGCTTCGGATCGAGGTTCGCGTTGAGGTCTTCGGCGGTGACGTCGGAAGCGACTCCCCCCTCGGGGACCTCGGCCTTTGCCAGCCACAGAAAGCTGTTGAGGACGACCTTACGGAACTGGTCATTCCCCCAGTTGTCGTGAAAGTGGCCGCCGGTGAAACCGAAACCGCGGCCTCCGTCGGGACGCTCGACCGCCCACATCATGGCTTCCGCCCTGCCCTTCGCCGCCTGAATGTGCGGGTACGGGCCCTTTGGATAGACGTACGGCCCGTCGCGGACGTCGTCGCTCGGAGCCGCGACGAGGATCGGGACGAAGGTCACGCCTTTGGATTTGAGGGCCACGTTGCCGGGAATGTTCTCGACGAACCGCATGTTGAAGTACCACTCGTCCTTGATTGTGAACGGCTCGACCCCGCGCGTGATCGGATGGTCGGGGAACTGCGAGAAGCTCGGTTCCCAGATCGGATTGCACGAGAAACTGTTCTCGTAGTAACCGCCGATCCAGCGTTGAAACTCGACACCCGCCTGATCGGCAATGACCTCAACACCGTAGTGCATACAGCCGATGCCGACGCCGCGCTGCGTCCACTCGTCAATCAGCTTGAGCCGCCGACCGTTCTCCTGCACCGCTTCGTGACGCCCACCGCCGTCCATGTAGAACACGACGGCGTCGGCGTCGGTAAAGATCGACTCGTCCTGCGGCCAGCCGTTGAGGACGAACTCGACCTTCAGATCCGGGACGTCCTTCAGGCACTTCACCAGCAGCTGCACCCCGGCATTGAACTCGTGCATCCGCGGCGGATGGGACGGTTTGCCGGCAATCACCACCAGCTTCTTCGGAGCCGCCTCAGCGATGCCGGCGGAAACCCCAAACCCAATCAGAAACAGAGCCACTAACGACCACAGACGAAAACTTCTCATCGTGATTTCCTGAAGAAGGCCGCCCGATCGACGTTCGACCGGGCGGCCTGAGATTTTCAAAGTTCAGATTCAACAGTGGGTCATCAGACCTTGTCGGCGGTCGGACAAACGAACGGCTCGCGGTAATCGCGAGTCAGGTATTTGTCCGCGGCCTTGTTGCCGATGAAGACTTCCTTCTCCGGATCGAACTTCAGGGCCGGGCCGAAGGCGATCGGGTACTTGTCGAGATCGACGCCGTTCTTCTTCAGATGCTTAACGGTCCGGTCAAGCGTTTCGAGGTTGTTGTCGCGGCTCTTGACGCCTTCCAGCACCTTCTCCGCTTCGGAGATCGATACCTTATTCTGCTCGCCGAGGAAGTACGAGATCGTCCCGAGGTGAGCCATCGAAGCCGACAGGTGACCTTCCCGGATCTCACCGTTCAACTTGCTGCGATCGCGATCGATGCAGGCCGACACGAAGTTACCGAAGTGGTCGCCGCCGCCTTTGAACTCCTTAATGACCTTCAGGTCCTTGTCGTACGCGATGCAGTGCGAATACGATACCTGCACGACGTAGCCTTCCGAACCGTAGAACACGACGCCAATCTTGTTGCCCTTTGTGCTCTTGAACAGCGTGTTGAGTTCTTCGTCGTCCGAGTTGTCGACGCTCAGGCCACGCGTCTCGAACACGATCGACTTTTCGCCGTAGTCGTACAGCGTGACGATCGTGTTTGGCGTGTCGCCGGCGTCGACGTAATCCTCGTCCTTGCGTTCCGCCTGGTAACCGAGACGACCACCGTACGAGACGATCGTGTTCGGATGGCTGTCGATGCCCAGCCCCCAGCGAGCGATGTCGGTCTGGTGCGGGCCCTGATTACCCAGGTCGCCGTTCCCGTAGTGACGCTGCCAGTGCCAGTCGTAGTGGAAGCGCGAGCGGGTCAGCTTCGGATCCGTGTACGTGGCCGGACCGCTCCACTGGTTGAAGTCGACGCCTGCGGGAATGTCGTAGTCGCCCAGGGCACCGATCGATTTGCGCCGTTTGTAGCACAGGCCGCGAGCGAAGTTGACTTCACCGATCCCGCCTTCGTTCATGAACTGGATGGCGTCGCGAACGGCAGCGCTCGAACGGCACTGCGTCCCGACCTGAGCCATCCGTTCGTACTTTCGCGAAGCGGCGACCAGAGCGGCGCCTTCCCAGACGTTGTGGCTGACAGGCTTCTCAACATACGCGTCCTTGCCGGCCTGCATCGCCCAGACACCGACCAGAGCATGCCAGTGATTCGGCGTTGCAGTGCTGACGATGTCGACCTGCGGCAACTCAAACGCCTCCCGCATATCGGCATAGACTTTCGGCTTGAAGCCCTGCTTGCCGGCAATCTGGCTCGCCCGAGCGTCCGCCTGCTTCTTGTCGACTTCGACAATCGCCGTGATCTCGGTTCGGGAATCGCCCAGGTAGGCACCAATATGACTGCCGCCGCGTCCGCCGCAGCCGACAACGCAGGCTCCCAGTTTCGAGTTCGCATCCTGAGTTCGGGCGACATACGGAGCAGCGATGACAGTCGAAGCCGCAACGGCTGACTGTTTGACGAAACGACGACGAGTAATCCGGGACATGGTGGGAACTCCTTCTGAGGATGGCTTGTGTGGAAAGCGATCAAAAAACACTGCGACCGAAGAACGCAGAGCCCGGAATTCTAGCAGCGGCCTCCCGCGAATTCCCATCGACTTGGGCCGATCGGTGGTGGCGGGAGCACTACCGTAGCCGCGTTCGCGCAGAACGCGGGCGTGTAGTGGCTCGCCACGTCGATCAACGCCCGCGTTCTGCGCGACGCGGCTACGAAGCATTTCCCTCAGTACCACTGCCAGGCGTAGTCGCGGAACGCCTTGAACATGTCGATCCTGGCTGTGGGTGATTCCAGCTTCGCAGGCCAGCGAGTCGAATCCGCTTCGAGACGTTCGAGCAGGCGGTCGTCGGCACATTGGAACGCGGTCCAGTGTCGGACTCTGGCTCTGTTGTCATCGCGGCGAATGACATTCAACTCAGAAGCCAGCATCGCGGAGACACCGCCCCAAACAGCACCGTAGGGGTCGTTCTGACCAACTCCGCGCTCCCGGCGCGTACCTGGTCTGCTCTCAAGTCCAGGACAGGCATCAGCCAGTGCGGCGAAACATCAGCACATTCTGCTGCGCCGGAGCGCCCGCGGTCTGACCGAAGTCAGCGTGCGGAGCCCCAGGACCATCGGGCTCCGTGGCGAAGAACGCATCCGTCTTCTGCTCGTCCGACGGAGCAACTTCTGCCCGGCGACACGGACGCAGATAAAGCAGACAGGGCAGCAGAATCAGATCGCCGATCAGGGCGACGCCCAGCGATGCAGCCATCAGAAGTCCGAACCGGAACGTCGGTCCGAAATTGCTCATCCCCAGAGCCAGCATTCCCAGGCCGGTGATCAACGTCGCCTGGATAATCGGCGGACCAGTCGTCACCAGCGCGTCGGTCGCCGCCCGGCGCGTGTCCCGAGTCTCTCCAAACACTTCACGATAGCGTGTTAGAAAATGAAACGTTCCATCAACAGCAATTCCCAGGGCAATACTCCCCGTCATCATCGTCCCAATATCGGTCGGGATGCCGAACCATCCCAGCGTGCCGAAAACGAGCAGGATTGGCGTCACGTTTGGCAGCATTGCCACACCGGCTGCCAGGGGCGACCGCAATGAGACCATCATGACCAGGGTGATCAGGATGAACGCTGAGAACACGCTCTTCCAGAAACCATCGAAAATGTCGTGCTGGGCACGCTCGATGAGCGGCGCGATCCCGGTACAGACAATCGGATAGCCAATGTCAGCCGAGTGCGCCTTCATCCGCTTCGAGATCGCCTCGAAGATCTGCTGCTTGGTCGCCTGCTCGTCAGGAAGTACGCGAGCTGACAATCGCCACAGATGGCCGCCATCGGCAATGAAGTCGCTGTCCGATGCGTAACTCTGAATCCTCTGCAGCGCCGGATCGAGCCCCTGGGGCAAAGGATTCGGCAGAAACGTCGCGGCCGACAGAACGTCGGGCACACGCTCGACCGACCGCAGCTTCTGCTCGATGGCTCGAACGACCTCGACCTTTCTGGCTTCAGGGACATCATCAGTCCCGAAATCAACAACCACTTCCACGGAGTCGGTATTGGCCATCCGCTCCTGCAGATAGCGGGTGTCCTGCAGGACCTGCGAGCTTTCCGGGAAGAACTTCAGCGGCGCGAACTCGGCGCGAACCCACTGCAGACCAAGTCCGCAGGTCGCAACAAGCGTAAGCACTCCTGCCGTGACCATCTTCCGGCGACGATAGAGAAACTCCGCGAGGCGTTCGAAACGACGCTGCCAGCAGGTCCGTTCGAAGTTCACCGGAGGACGCAGTGTCAGAATGGCGGGAGTGAATCCAAGGCCGGCAATGAAGGCCGCAACGGTACCGCCCGCAGTGGCAATGCCGAACTGACGAACCGGACCAATATCACTAATGCCCAGAGACGCCAGCCCGATCGCTGTTGTGACCATCGCCAGAAAACACGGCCAGCGAATCTCCTTCAGTGTCAACGAGATGGAATCGCATTCCTCGGAGAATGCCGTGAAGTGGTAGAGATAATGAATCGCGATGGCCATAGTGAAGACCATGACCATAACCGGCAGTGAGTCGAGAATAAAATTCATCTCCCCACCGCAGAAATAGACGACAGCGAGAGTGAACTGAAACGCCCAGACCGTTTCCGCCAGGATCAGGCCGGCAGTCTTGAGATCGCCAAACGTCCGCCAGAGCACGACCGAGCAGATCAGCATCGTCAGAACAAAATAGGCCTGATTGGCTTCCTTGCCACCAAGGCGGTTCAGTTCGGCGATAATCACCGGCGCGCCGGTCATTCGAAGTTCCGACGGATCGAGCTGGCAGTAGCTGAGGACGCCATGAATCTCAGACACGACGGCCGCGCGATCCTTGAGGCCATCCTTCGTCAGGAGGACAGCGATCCCGGCCAGCTTTCCATCTTCCGACAATGCAATCCGGTGCAGGCGTTCTTCGGCGTCGTCCGCCGCCACGCCGAATCCCTGCATCGTTTCCGACAGGCGTTGCGGTGACCAGACGGCACGGGTCGTACTCAGCAGCTCCAGGCGGCGGCAGAGAGCCTCAATGAACCCGTCGCTATGCCTGTCTCGTTCGAGCGCGATCAGAACAACTTCTTCGCCGCCGAAATGGAAGCGGTAATCTTCGTAGACCTGACGAGCGACACTCTCATCAGACAGCCATGTTTCGGTGTCATTGTTCGGCGGTATGGACTCAGCCAGCGGCGTGAGAATCGCCAGAGACACAAACATCGCGATAACGATGGCGCGACTGTAACGCGAGTAGAAATCCTGAATCATGGGCGCGGCACGAGTGTCGGTGAATCTGCAGCAGCAGGTGGACCGAATCCCTCCGCAGCAGAAGCTGTCATCCGGTACAGCTCCATCAGGACTTGCGACCGCATTCTCATGCGGCGACGTCAGTAAACGCGCGACAGCGTTGAGGCCCACGATTCTGCAAAACTGAGAGACTGATTTCTCTTCAGTCACCCTTGGTGCAATTCTGAATTCAAACTGTCCGTCTAGTTCATCGAACGGCAGCGTTTCTGAGCACAAGTCGTTTTGCCGGTGCAGTGCCGTCTGCGGGGAGAAGGGAAGCAGCCCCCTCACTGTTCATCACGGTTCGCACAACCGGAACGATCGGGCAGCAGAAGCCTTATATGGAGGCCGGGACGGAAGAATCGCTTCGCGAAGGGCGCCACGTTGCACTCGCGGCGCGAGGTTCACGCCCCACAACCTGGCATTGTGATACCGCTCATGAGTGGATTCAAATTTTCAATTCACCGAGACGGTCCTGCAGACTCTGGCGAATCTCATCGCGCACTCTGGCAAATACCGCGGCCTTTTCAGCGTCGCTGCCGGTTGCGTGAGCGGGGTCATCGAACGGCCAGTGAAGGCGTCGAGTCGCACCAGGGAATGTTGGGCAATCTTTCTCAGCTCCGGAGCACACACTGATGATCACATCCGGCGGGGTGCCGGCGGGCGGCAGAAACTCCGAGATTGATTTGCTGACCTGGTTTGAGATGTCGATCCCCACGTCATTCATCGCTGCGACCGCTCCAGGATGCACGTAACCGGCAGGGTTGGAGCCTGCGGACAGAGCTTCAAAACGGTCGCCGTGCAGTTCCCGGAGCAACCCTTCCGCCATCTGGCTGCGGCAGGAATTGCCGGTGCATAGAAACAGAACCCGGAGTCGATCAGACATGATGAGGGCACTCGGTAAGTTTTGAGCCAGTAAGCGGGAACGGCATTCCCGTCGCCATGCCAAGACAGTAGTCGGCTGGCTTCAGCGGGAAACGACCTGCTTCTTCTCCAGCTCGTCATACAGCGGCAGATGGCGGTAATACACTTCCAGCGTCATCGTTGCCAGGCAGGTCATGTACAGCCTGCCGCCCGGCCCGCCGTGCTGATCAGCGAGATTCCAACTACCTGTTCCGTGGCCTTTGAGGACCTGAGTGCTGACAAGCTGCTCGCGCATGACATCATTCCACTTAGTCCACTCGTCTCCGCCGTAATGGTGCAGGACCTGAGTGGCGTAGTAGTTGTAGTACATGTTGTCCCTGGCGGGCCCTTCCTTGCTGAGAAACTCGACACCGCGCTTCAGGGCGGGCGTCTTGCGGTCCCAGCCCATGTACATGCGGCAGAGCAGACCGATCGCGGTTGTCGACTCCTTCGTTCCGGGCTTGTTGTACCCGTAGTTCGCTCCATTATTAGCGGCGACGGAGTCGAGAAACCGATTCGCCCGGCTGAGGACCAGTGGTGGAACTCGCAGTTTGGCTGACCGACCGCTGACGAGCCCCATGATCTGCCAGCCGACCACCGATGTGTCGCCGGCTTCACCGGGCTTGTAACGCCAGCCGCCTGCTGGATGCTGAGCATTGCTGATAAATGCGATCGCCGCCTGCGCTGCTGCTTTCAGCTTTTTGGTATCGCTGACCACAATCCGGCGACTCTTGACACCAATGGTGGTATCCCTCGGCCTTGCAGCAGCGATCGCGGCGTCGTTCATCGCGGCCGCCTCGCACAGACAGATCGTCGCGATCCCCTGGATGTACATGCCCGAGTTGCCTTCGAAGTCGCCCCGCAGGTCGAGCCCTTTCTCGGTCAGTTTGCCGGTGTTGATCAGGTAGTTGAGGCCACTCTCGATGGTTTCCTGATACTTGCCGTCGGTGTAGGTGCTGCCCGAACCCATGTAGGCCAGCAGAGCCAGCGCCGTCGCCCCCATGTTGGACTTGCCCATGCTGCCGTGCTGGCTGCAGGTTCCGTCACATTGCGGCGTCCGATGGTCGAAGCTCCAGTAGCCGCCGGGCTGCTGATGCTGCTTGAGCCAGCTCAAGCCTCGACTGACGGCGGCCTCACTGGCCTCGGTGCCACCATAGCGAGTGAGCAGTGCCTGCTTCCCGGCCTGGCTGCGACCGCCCATTTCTCCCGTGATCGGAGCGGCCGCCGAACTCCCACCGTCCTCGGTTTCGACAGCAGTCATACTGGGAGCGAGATCGTTGACATCGATCGTGAACTCGTCCTGTGTGTCGGTAATGACGTCCGTGACGACTTCCATCTCCGGCTGCTCTTCGAGCGTGTCAGGAATCTCGACCATCTCCTGAAACTGATCGTCTTCCGGAATGTCGTCGCTGGGCGAACTGACAATCGCGAACGTCTCGGCGATCGGCGACCCCGGCAGCACGATCGCCGCCAGAATCAGCAGCAGGAGAGCGTGAATCCCCGTGTTAATGGCCATGACCTTGATCGTCCGAATCCGCGCCTTGCGCTGTTCTTCGGCAACCATCTCCGGGTCTTCTTCCTCCTCGACATCCAGCGCGGGCGGCGCGGCGTCCTCGGAGTCACCCGCGGCAAGCCCGTCCTCGGCGACGACTTCCGCGGCCAGCTCGTCGTCTTCGGCCAGCTCGTCGTCTTCGGAGGTCGCATCTCCGGAGACCGGATCGACTTCCAACTGCGACGAAACGACTGGTTCGCCAGCGACGTTCGCTGGCGAGCCTGCCACTGCTTGAGATGCTGCTGTATTCGCGGCGGAACCGTTCGATGCACCCTGCTCTTCTCGCGGCTTCCTGTCTTGACTTGAAGTCGCCAGATTCTCAGACACCGTCGGCACTGATGCGTCTTCCGACTCCGCAGCAGCCGCGTCCGTTGCGACTGAGGACGCTTCCCGGACGATTGGTGCCTCTGCTGCAACGTCGTCCGCCGGAGCGTTCTCAGTCAGGCCGGGGAACTCACGTTCGGAATCAGCCGGACTCTGATCCCCGTTATCGATCTGCGGGACGTTAAACTCTGCCTGACCGGCATCCGCCGCAACAACGGACGGTGGCTCAACAGTGCCCGCCGTTGCCGGAACCTCGGGCTGCTCGTTCGATACAGGTGCTTTAACCTCTGGCATCTCATCCGAGGCAGCCGGACTGTCTGATGCCTGCGTCGCTTCAGGCTCGGCTGATTCGACCGTGGCAACTGAGGCTGCGGTTGCAGTCCCGGAAGACGCCGGCTCGCCAGCCTCGTCCTGCTCGGGTTTCGCATCATCGAGTGCCGAATCGGTCAGGCCTTCCTGAATTCGCCGCTGCCAGTACGAGAACTTCTCTGCCGGAAGTCCGCTGGCACGCTCGATTGTCAGATCAGCCTGTTTGTCGACAGTCGGCAGAAACGCCGAGACACTGATCCTGCCGCTCGTCGAATAGCGAAACGTCACTTCGACGGGCGTCTTTGCGGGCAGGTTCTCCGGCAGCCCGGTGACCAGGCAGCGCCCGATCGGTGTGGCGTTGTTTCCGCTGGCGTCGCCCCCCTCGACAATCTCGACAGCCACGCTGGGCTGATTGTCCCGGAAGGTCTTGAACGTTGAATGACTCTTGCACGGCAACTGAGTGTTCCGCGGAATCATGATCTGCCGCCGCTTGCGGCCCGTCGACGTTTCCTTGCCGAGCACTCCCAGGTCATGCGAGTTGACATTCTTGACCGCGATGTCGCGAATGCCGTCCGTCTTGTTGCCAGCCAGCAGTGCGGCGTAGATCGCGGCGCCGTGCCCGACGGCCTCATCCGGCGAGAGCGAACGATCGACCTGCTTGCCGGATTCCTCTTCCAGAACGCGTTGAACTGCCGGCATCCGGCTCGACCCACCGACCAGCAGCAACCGCGTCACGTCCTTCCATTCGAGCTTCGCTTCGCGGAGCACTTTGCGGACGGTCAGGATCGTTCGATCCGTGAGGTCTCCCGTCATCTCCTCGAACTTCTGCCGCGTGAGCGACGTTCGCAACCGCCGCCCTTCGTGCGCGAACATCAGGTTGACTTCTTCGCGCGCCGTCAGCGACCGCTTGGCATCCTCGGCCTCGCTCATCAGATGCTGCAGGGCGCACTCGTCGGTCCGAGGATCGACGCCATGTTCCGCCATGAACTGCTCGCCAACGAAATCGACAATGCGATCCGTCCAGTCGACGCCGCCCAGGTAGACGTCTCCGGCCGTTGCCAGCGCGTTAAACTTTCGACCGTCGATCTCCATCAGCGTGACGTCGAACGTGCCGCCGCCGAGGTCGTAAACGAGCACAATCTCGCGCTGTGTCGGCGCTCCGTCGAGCCGGATGAAACCCTGCTGCACGCCGTACGAAATCGCCGCCGCCGTCGGCTCGTTCAGAATGTCCAGAACTTCCAGCCCCGCGAGCCGCCCGGCATCCTCAGTCGCTTTCCGCCGCGGCTCGTCGAAGTAGGCCGGCACGGTGACGACGGCTTTGCTGACGTTTCCGAGCTTCAGCTCCGCGTCCGCCCGGAGCTTGCGCAGCACGAGTGCCTGGATGACTTCCGGCGGCAGCGGCTCGTCACGAATGCTCTTGTGAAACGCGACACGCCCCATATCCCGCTTGGCAAACCGGGCGACTCGTTCGGGCTCGAATTCCGCGGCCTTGTCCGCTTCCTTACCGACGATGACTCCCTGGCGGTCGAAGAACACAACGCTCGGCGTCGTCAGGTCACCTTCGGAATTGATCACGGTCGCCGGTCGACCGCTCGCATCGACGTGCGCGACCAGCGAGTACGTTGTCCCCAGGTCGATGCCAACAACGGCAGCTTGTTCGGCAGTCTCAGTCATAGTGCAGAGTATGTTTTCGCAGCGTCAGCGACGTCGCCACTGGAGTTCGATGCCGTGTGACTCTCCGGGGAGAAACTTGTAGGACGTGCGGATGGCCCGATAGCCCTCTCGCTCGAAGAAGAAGTCGTGCCGTCCGGGCTTGACACTGAAAGTCAGCGTCTCGGTCTTGTCCGGATGACTGCCGACGCTGTCGAAGACTTCCTCGCCGTCGATCATCATGAGAGCCGACTCGCGTTCGTCGAGCTTCCACTTCACCTTGAGCGTTCCCGAATCCGAGTCCGCCTGCTGTCCGCCATCGCCGCTCCCACCGAAAATCAGGAACAGCGCGATGATCAGCGACAGAACGCCGATCGACGAGAACGCCGCAATCCAGGCGGGAGTCAACGTTGCCGCCGCCGCAGTTTCAGGAGCATCCGAGTCTGACGGTGTCGCCTTCTTCTTCGCTGTCGGGCGTGTTGTCGGAGCCGCCGCCGGGGCGTCCGTCGTGATGATCGGAACGAAGGGGACCTCGCTGACTGGCTGCTGTGTCGCCTGCAGCTGAGCGTCGTAAGCCGACTTCGCTTCGGGATTCAGCAGGCACCGCCGGGCAGCGGAAATCTCATTGAGCAGCCGCTGCGAATGCTCAACGTGCGGACCGACCGCCATATCCTGCAGATAGGCCATCCGCTGATTGGCGGCAGCGTCGATGACGTCGGCATCAGCTTCAAACGCGGCGATCCCCAGCAGCCGATAATGGTTCGGCGGCTGCTCATCGGGCGGAATCCCCAGCCATTTGTGATAAGGGTCAAATGTGTCCAACATTCGGAGAGTGGTCGCAGGAAGGACAAACATCAAAAGAATGAGATGAATCGGCGATTCTGGCCGGGCCAACGCAGATCCGTCAACGCAGAGCGGTCGCATGACGGAGCGAATCTCAACGACTGACGAATTGAGTTGTCGACTGCTGCAACTTTCGGCAAGGTCCGCTAACTCGCTCGGTCGCGAAGAACGCCGACCTTCCCACAACACGATGGACAGATCGAACGGATTCCGCAGACATGAAACAGCTTGAAGTCGCACACGAAGCTGCCCGGACTGGCGGCGAGGTGCTCAAGAAATACTTTCGCCAGTCATTCGATGTGCGGACGAAGCAGGCCTGCGATCTTGTGACGACCGCCGATGTCGAGGCCGAGCATGCGATTGCTGACGTGATCCGTGCCGCGTTTCCCGACGACGCGATCCTCGGTGAAGAATCGTACTCGTCGGACGTCTCTTCTGAGCGGCTGTGGGTCGTCGACCCGCTCGACGGAACGACGAACTTCGCGCACGGCATCCCGCACTTCGCCGTTTCAATCGGCTATTACGAAGCTGGAGAAGCGATCTGCGGCGTCGTGCTCAATCCTGCCCGTGAGGACGTTTATCACGCGGTGCGGGGCGAGGGCGCGTTCGGAAACGGCGAGCGTCTGCAGGTCGCCAAACATCAATCTCTCGGCGAGTCGCTGGTCGGTGTCGGCTTTTATTACGACCGGGGAGCAATGATGCGGACGACGCTCGACGCGATCGCGGACCTGTTCGAGCAGCAGATTCACGGCATCCGGCGTTTCGGCACTGCGTCGCTCGATCTCGCTCAGGTCGCCAGCGGGCTGTTCGGAGCATTCTTCGAATACGAACTCTCGCCCTGGGATTTCGCCGCCGGCCGCCTGCTCGTCGAAGAAGCCGGAGGTCGCATCACAACCTGCCGCGGCGAAGCGCTGCCGCTCGCAAAGACCTCCGTACTGGCCTCGAACGGACTCCTGCACGATAGTGTGCAGTCGATCGTCGAACGCCACATGGTTTGACGCTCGCCTATCTCGTCGGAATCGCTCGTTCCATTTTCGAGGTAGTGGAATTCGCCAGAATTCCCAGGTGGACCGCAATGTCCCGGAATTCTGGCGAATTCCACTACGGTCGGGTGTGGCTGGGTGGCTGGGTGGCTGGGGTCGAGCCTGAGCGAGCCCCCAGATGCGATACACGAACTGTGGGCTCGCGTCACTCGACCACAGCCACCCAACCGTCAATTGGCTGAACACTGAAAGACTCTCCGTGTTAGAAAACGAAATCACAACGCCCGATGGCCAGGACGTCCAGGCCATCGAGAAAATGGCCGACGCCTACGCGCGCATCACCCGCGAACTCGACAAGGTCATCGTTGGCCAGAAGCAGGTCGTCGAGGAACTGCTGATCGCGCTGTTTGCCGGTGGCCACTGCCTGCTGGTCGGTGTGCCCGGCCTCGCGAAAACGCTGATGGTCCGGTCGCTCGCCGAAACGCTGAGTCTCGACTTCAACCGCGTGCAGTTCACGCCGGACCTGATGCCGAGCGACATCACCGGGACGGAGGTCATTCAGGAAGACCGTTCAACGGGCACACGCGAGTTTCGTTTTATCGAGGGCCCGGTGTTCACCAACGTGCTGCTCGCCGACGAAATCAACCGCACGCCGCCGAAGACCCAGGCCGCCCTCCTCGAAGCCATGCAGGAGCATCAGGTCACGGCAGGCGGTCGTCGGCATCAGCTCGCCGAACCGTTCTTCGTCCTCGCGACGCAGAACCCGATCGAACAGGAAGGCACGTACCCGCTGCCGGAAGCGCAGCTCGACCGGTTCATGTTCGAGGTCTTCGTCGACTATCCCGAAGAAGCCGAAGAGTTCGAGATCGTCCGCCAGACGACGGCGACAAACTCACCGCAGATCGACACCGTGCTCTCGCGCGACGAAATTCTCTCGCTGCAGAACACAGTGCGTCGCATCCCGGTCGCCGATCACGTCATTCATTACGCAATGCAGTTCGCGCGACTGACTCGTCGGCAGAAAGGCGACGTGCCCGAGTTCGTCGAGCGCTACCTGAGCTGGGGCGCCGGACCTCGCGCCAGCCAGTATCTGGTTCTCGGCGCCAAAGCCCGAGCCATGCTGCAGGGCCGGGCATTCGCCAGCACCGACGATGTCCGAGCTGTCGCGGCTCCCGTCCTGCGGCATCGGATCGTGACGAACTTCAACGCTGAGGCCGACGGCGTCACCGCTGACGAAATCGTGCGTCGCCTCGCCGAACAGATCCGCGTCGACGAATCGGCCTCTGCGAAGCCCGCTGGAATGCCCGCGGTCTTCCGCGAATCCTGAATGACTACGTTTCTGCATTTAACGACTGAGATTTCCTTTTCCCTTTCTCCGGGGTGGCTGGGGTCGAGCCCAGGCGAGCCCCCAGACGTTCGCTGACAACTGGGGGGGGCTGTTTGCACTCGCCCCCCAGCCACCCAACGTCTGATTGCCAGCGAAGTGCTAGCCAGTGGCTGAACCGGTTGACTATCTCGATCCGCAGACGCTGTCGCAGCTGCGAGGACTCGATCTGAAAGCCCGGCTGATTGTCGAGGGCTTCGTCTCGGGGCTGCATCGCAGTCCGTATCACGGGTTCTCGGTCGAATTCGCCGAGCATCGCGAGTACGTCCCCGGCGACGACCTGCGGCACGTCGACTGGAAAGTCTACGGCAAGAGCGACCGCTACTACCTGAAGCAGTTCGAGGAGGAGACCAACTTCGCGTGCCACTTCATCATCGACGCCAGCGAGTCGATGGCGTACCGGTCCGAGTCAGCTCCGCTCAGCAAGCTCGAATACGCGAAGCACGTTGCCGCCGCAATCGCCTACCTGGTCATTCAGCAACAGGACGCCGCCGGACTGGCAACGCTCGACACCAGCGTCCGCGAGTACGTGCCGCCGTCGAGCCAGCCTTCACACCTGCGACTCCTGCTGCACCGGCTCGAAGAACTGCAACCGAATGGCGAGACGCAACTCGGTCCCGTTCTGCACGACCTCGCCGAACGCATCCGCAAACGCGGACTGATCATCATCCTGAGCGACCTGTTCGACGATCCGCAGTCGCTGCTCGCTGGCCTGAAGCACTTCCGATACCGGCGTCACGACGTCAGCGTCCTGCAGATCATCGACCCCGCCGAGCAGGATTTTCCCTTCGACCAGCCAACCCGCTTCGTTGGCATGGAGCACCTCGCCGAACAGCAGGCCGACCCGCGCAGCATCGCCGCCGCCTACCGCCGCGAGTTCGACCGATTCCTTACCGAGACAAAACACCTCGTCCGCGACCTCGCGATGGACCACTCCCTGATCCGCACCGACCAGTCCCTCGACGCCGCCCTCCGAGCCTTCCTGCAATCCCGCTCCCGAATCGCCGGCCATGCTTGACCCTTGCCATCGCGTCCCGAACTTTCCGTAACATGCTCGCTGAGTCCCCCCTTTTATTCTCGGGAGTTGCAAATGAGCCGTCCGGTTTCGATTGACGAGATTCGGCAACTGAGCGTTGCGGAACGGGTGCTTCTGGTGAAAGAAATCCGGGACAGCATCAGCGCGGATGCCGAGTCGTGGTCATTGAGTGTCGAACAGCAACAGGAACTCACCCGCCGGGCTGCGGCGCACGATTGCAGTCCCGATGAAGGCACGTCCTGGGACGAAATCAAAGGCGGCCTCCGATCCCGGCCATGACTTCGCGGCGACTTCCCGATTCGGAATTGTGATTCATTAGCCCCCTGCTTCAGCACGGGGCTTTGACTCGTTGCGAAAG
>Ga0070726_10000665_pt1 | contig 39806 bp, 37 predicted proteins | sample tdAd471_FD_67275 | JGI IMG/M metagenome (GOLD analysis project Ga0070726, IMG submission 67275) | Marine sediment microbial communities from the Atlantic coast under amendment with organic carbon and nitrate - tdAd47.1 | ecosystem: Environmental > Aquatic > Marine > Coastal > Sediment | place...
CCAGAGCGAGGCCAATAAAATGAACGCGCGACCAGCCCCATTTTCCATCGCTTGAAAATTTATATATTTACTCTCGCGGTTTGGCCAACTTTAAAAAGTGCGGCAGTAGATTCGTTTGCAGACTGGCAAAGTTCTTGCGCGCTTCATCGCGGTGCTTTTCGGCGGCACGCAAATCGGCAAGCAGTTCTCTGCGTTCCGCCCACAGCTCACCACGTTCCGCTTCTACCTTGGATACACGCACTTCTGCAGCACTCAGTTGGGCTTCGGACAACAAGAACTGCTCGCGCAACTGCTCTTGCACGCGCAGCGCTGCTTGCATCTGTTTTGCGTGCTTCTTTCCACGCGCACGTGCCCGCGCGACATGGCGAGCGCGCTGGCGTTCAAGTTCTTCTCGCTGCCAGTTTGATAGCGTGCGATAGTATGCACAGCGCGCTGTGAGCAGCCCTGTTGCTTCGCAGCGATCACATTCGACGAATGACATGGGCACCTCTATTTCATGCAAAGAATTCATCCATCTCTTCCGCGTCTGGCAAATCAAAATCAAACATCTCTGCGGGTGCCACCAACGCATCCGTTTGCGTGTCTTTGATAAGCTGTGGTGCTCCAGCAACACACAACAATCCCAACACAAACATCGCATCGGGAGATTGTGTACCGTTTTGCACACACAGCTTCACCAGATCTGGTCGCACTGCCAACGCGCCAGCGTCACGCGGAGGAGGATTCAGCGCAATCACTAGTGTGTCTCGCTTTGGCATAGACTCGAAAAAATCCACCACGCCACCATCCATTAGAATTGATTCGTTCTGCGCATTGTAGATGAGCCACGCCTGTACTTTTGCACCATAGTATTCGCCTGACACTGCACCACCAATGTTATCGACGCGTGGCGTAGCCACAAACCATTTCCCATGGCGCTGCAGCCGCCGCGCGTTTGGCACAATGTGTGCAGCTTCAAACACGCGTGCTAGTGCCTGCGCCGTCCAAACGCAAACAACGACGGGCCAGTGCGTTTGTGTCAAAATGGGATCAAGCCCCTGCATTTTTGGAGAAGTATTCATTCACAGCGTTTCCATCAACAGCATGAGAGGTTCGGTAATGGTCACTTGAGAGTTGGCAATTTCCGATGACGGAAAGACGCGCCATGCAACTTCATAGCTCGAAGAAGGTCCACTGTTGTAAATGGTAATTTGTCCGGGAGCATTGGTCGCACCCGACACATCTCTGTGCATAGAACATGTCTTGGCGGCAAAGCAGCCACTTGTGGATGTGAAGCGATCTTGGTTGGCTTGGCTGATTGGATGTGTGACCTCACTTCCATCGTAGATGGAAAATCGGTCAATAAGAGGTGTAAACCCAAACATTTGGCTTCCAAGACCGTAGGCCACTGTTGTTGGTGTGTTATGGTCAAATGGCATGGGTGGTGGGCTCAATTCGAGGATGGTAAATGCCCGATTCCCAACGTCTGCTTGTAGCACACGATAGTTGCAAATTTGCGAGGGATAATTGAGGGCGTTGGTTCCCATGCGCCAGGTAAACGTTCCAGACTGAAGTTCAGTGTACGTGGGTGTCGCCGCTGTCAAGTTCATGGCCAATTCCATTTGGCCTTCCACCAAATCGACAATGAGACTGGATTGCGTTGAGGTGGTACTCTTCAGGGATGCAATGTCACCACGCATGTTTCCAATCAAGATGCCAAATGGAATGGCCAAAGCAGAAAGTCCAACAGCTGTGAAAATGATGCCTGCCCATGCTTGATAGTATGCCAACTGGGCGAGGGAAACCTTCATGCTTCTTGAAGTCTTGTAGAGTGAAAATGAGATTTGTGATTAATAACATGCAATCCTTGAAAATATGAGGGCCTCTGCAGTGCAATCCCTTTCAGCAACACTCGCGCACTGGGAGCACCTGGCGCACGATGGTGAAGCAGACTTGCGTGAGATGAGCGCTGAAGAGCGCGGCGAGTTGTTGGCGTCACTCCCAGCAGCGCTTCGAGTGGCGGACTTGGTGGCTGCCATGATTGATCGAACACGCACGTGTGCTGGTTGCTATTGGAGAGATGATCCTGTGGTGCGTGCACGAATTGATGGGCGCGGAGAGCAGCGAGGCACCAAAAAGCGCAAGGTCAAGCGTTTGACGAGCCAATGTTCGGCAACTACCAAGACGGGAATGGCTGCAGCATTTGCGCGTGAAGCGACTGGTCCTCCGCGCACCGATCACGGACCACGATCCATTTGCGATGCGTGCGGTCAACAATTTGCCAAAGATCGTCGCTCCGGATTTGTTTCTGGAAAATGAACAAAGGGTTCCTCTCACGTTTCACCCTCGAATGGCTCGATACCACACTGGCTGCCATATGGCTCCTTGTCTCGTTCTATGTCTTGATGGCGACCACGTTTAACGTACTCGTCGCGCAGCCATGGTTTGCCAACATGGTAGCGCCCCGCCTTCCATCACCACAGGCGGTGGTTTCCATGTTTGGCTTTGCCTTTTTTGCAGCTTCTGCTGCACGCCTCTTGGCGGCACGTGAACGAACACAGTGGATTCTAGTCGTTGCTTGGGCTGCAGCTTATGCAGCGGGCAAAGTGATGCGCGCAACGCGATTGGCGCAACCATCGCAGTTTGGCGCAATTCCAGAAGCGGCGCTTGTCGGAACACTTCTTGCTGTCTTTACGGCACTACTTCCGCACTTTAGTTACGTGCAACACATTTGGAAGCGCATCAAACCCGCCGCACGACCAGGACGACCTCGGAGGATTCCTCCTGCGGTGACGCAGCAGCTACACGAATAAAGATCATTTCGGCACCCGGCTCTAAATACAAAAGTAGCCGAACCAAAAACAACAAAATGATTCGTGCAATTCTTACTCTCGCTACGGTTGTGGCAGCGAGCTACTTTGGCCTTGGTGTGTATCAAGAGTATCACAAATGTCGCGATACGCAATATGCCAACCACCAGTTGCTTTGGAGTCCAGCATGTCATGATCCCATGCTAAAGCCAGTGTATGGCCAGAAGCAAGCGGCAGTGTGTGAGCAAGCGCGTCTAGAGAATCGCATGCATCCGGTAGTGTGTGCGCTTGGCGCTTCATGGCGTGGTGGTGAAGTGATGCGCATCTGGAGCATGATGACGGAATCGTCGTGGATCATGTTTGGTCTTGCCGCAGTCACCATTTGGGTGGCTGTGCAAGCAATGCTAACCGCATGGGATCGAAACGCAAACAGGCAAATGATGGAACGTGTTGTGGGTGCTCGTGTGAGTGCTGCACTACCATACGTTCCGCCTCGACAGTCCATTGGGTACGAATCTAGGAGCCGAGAACCAGAGTTTTTGAAGCGTGGTTATTAGTCGGATGAATAACAAGGGGCGCACAAAATGAACTTTCTGCGGTCGATTTTAAACCGTCAACTTCCAGCGTTTGACATACCACAAATGGATAGCGACATTGCTAATCGCAAGGATTCAGTCTCATTGGAGATTGAAAACACGATTCGCAGGGCTGAACTATTGATCAACAAGAGGGCGTGTTATGAGGACTTGAAGCGTTACTATCTGACAAACGGAGAGTTTCCCACACGTTGGGTAGATTCTCCACATTCATGCTGGACAAGAATCGATCAACCCGGCGGGGTTCTTCTTTCCAAGTACAACGAGTATTCCAAACTTTTGGAGCTAAGAGGTCATGGACTTCATATGATCAAGATCAGTGGTTGGACGAGCATGTGGTGCGTCTACTTGACTGCGGATTACTTTCCCGGTTACACAAAGCAATGAATGTGAATATTGCGTTTTTAAAGTGTTGTGCGCTTCGAGCGCATTCACACAATCATCGAGTAGTTGGGGTCCTTGAGAAACTTAAGCTGCCCGTTGCGCACCTTGCCGCAGCCTGGGTACACCTTTTGGCCAAAGGGGCTCTGCTCAACGGTGTAGTCATCCCACTGCTGCGTGTGTGTGTTAAAGTACCACTCCATTCCCTGCGCCAGCGTGTAGTTGGCCGGTGTGCGCCCACCACCCGAATGCGAGCGGTCCGTGCGCATGGGGTTGTGCATGTCAAACAGCAAGTTCATGCGCGCCGCTCCAGGGAACAGCGGGCGATCAAAGCGCTGCGCAGTGCAAAAGCCGAGCTTCTGGAGCGTGTACCAGCGGCCACGCGCATCGATGCGCTTCTCGAGCTCCATCACCGTAGGTGGGAGTGGGTACGCAATGATGGAGCGCGAGCGGCGCGCGTTGGTCTTGCGGTACGATTCGGGGGTCCAAAAGTCGACACCCATGCCACCCAGGTAGCGTTGGCAGTAAATGTCAGGCACCACGGCCACGTTCTTGGGGTCCGTCACCACAGCGCTCAGGTATGCAGTGTAGTGCAAAAAGCCCACCTTGGCACCGGGGTCATTGCCGTACTGCATGTCAGAGTGGCCAAACACGGTGAAGCCAGCAGCCCCATTAGTGGCCACCTTGATGCCCATGCGCGTCTTGTACGTGCAATGCGGGCGCGCCAGCATAATGTTGAGCAACACGGCAACGTGCGCGTTGTGCAGAGACACGAGGCGCTGCTTCGTAAAGCTGACGCCGCAGTAGAGCATGGCCATGGCCTTGACAATGCCCTGCGCACTCGAGTCGTGAATGGCTTGCAGGTGCACGGCCATGTTGCGGTAGCGCTGATTAAACCCAGCGCGCGTGGCGGGCCGCTCGTTGGCGCGAAACTGGCGTTGTTCCTCCTCGGAAAAGGCACCGCGAGCTCCAGGCGCCTGCTGAACGTGGCGCGCACCCACGCGAGCGGGAGCCTTGTTGCCAGTGGCGCGAAGCGCGGGCATGTTTTCGGCCACGGGACGATCAGAGTGCACATACTGCACCTCACCACCAACATCAGCAGCAGCAGATGCGACGGGCGCCTGCTTCTCAAGCGTGTTCTTGTAGTTGCGCACGCGTGTGTTGTACCAATCGTCCACTTGAGCGCTGTCTCCGAGCTGAGTCACCACGGCATCGGGCTCGTTGCGCACGCGGTCCAAAACAATGTCCTTGATGCGCGCGGCGCGTGTCTGCCACGTCAGTGAGCTGTCTCCAGCAATGGCGTTGACCTCGGCCTTGTCACCATCAGTGGTAAAGACGGGGCCAAACACACCACGAATCCACTTTTGGTGCCCAGTCTCTTGGTCCACACCAGCGCCAACAGCGGCAGCACCCAGACGTTGAGGAGCGACTGCGGACATGCCAGCAGTGACAATGTTGCTGAAAAATGTAGCCGCAGGATTGGCGGCCGCATCAAAGAACACATTGTCCTTGCCCAGCAGATCCTGCGCACGCTTGGCAATGTTTGAAAATGCTTGAGCACCTCCAGCTCCAGCAGCAGCAGCATCGTACTCAGCGGTAAGCGCCTCAATGCGCGCCGGGTTCTGGTAGCCCATGGCGTTGACCACAGTCTGCCCCGCATTGAGAAAGTGCTGCGCCGTGATCCAGTTGGCTGACATGTCGCCAAAGAACTCAATGTTCTGGCGCGCGTTGGCGGCCGCGGGGTTGATAAATGACAAAAAGTCCATCTCATCCATGACGCTCGAGCCTGGCACTCCCTTGTTGGCGGAGCGCGCGTAGGCCTGGCCAAAGACGTTGGTGAGCACGCCATTCTTGTCCCAAACGCCCAGGTTCTCAATGGCGTGCTGAAACTGAATCACCGACCAGGCGTCTGTGGTGTTGTTGTACACCTTGAGGTCGCGTCCCTCCTTGCGGTACTTGGAGTAGTCGCGCGTGCGGTCGGCCATCAAGTTGTAGATGCCAACCTCGGTGGTGCGCGACAGCAAGTCGGCCTTGCCAATGCCCTCGACCAGGTTGGACTTTGCGAGAAACACCACCGCATCTCCCACCATGCGCTGCGGGCCCACGTACTTGACGTTACCCATGGTGCCCGCGGCGGCCGTGGTGCGCGTGACGCCGTTGAGGCGATCCACCGCCTCTTGTCCGCCGTACTTGTACTGGATCATGGTGGGCACCGAGGTACTGATGTAGTCCATAATCTCACGCCCCACGATCCAGGCGTTGGCAGCGCCTCCAATCTGCTCCTGCTCCTGATCGATGAGCGTGTTGATGGTGCCCATGCCCGTGTCGCTCTTTTGCACAATCATGAAGCGTTCCGACGCGCGCTCGAGCCACGCATCCAAGTCCCCGGCAGGGACCAGCTCGTACTCGCGCACTTGCTGTTGGTCATAAACGTGGCAATGGCGGAGCGCGCGCAGCACCTCCACGTTGGCAGTCTCCTGAAAGGCACGCGCCAGTGCAGCCACCGAAGCCCACCACGAAGAACGGCCGCCGGGCGTTCCAATGTGATCATCCTCAAACTGGTACGCCAGCCCGCGACGCACAACCGAGGCTTTGCGGATGATGCGCTTCTTCGTAATGACACGGCTCGTCGCCTGGTGCGGCGTGGGTCCCATGTAGTGGGGGTTGTTTTGCCACTCGCTCCACGTCAGGTGGATCTGGTCCGTGCGAAAGTAGGGCAGGATGAACTTGGTCAAAAAGTCATACTCTGCCGTCAGCATGTAGTCCTCCATCGTGTCGCGTACGACGTAGTTCTTGCCCTCGTACTCGGCCAGCATGTTGACGCGAGAGTAGCTCTTGCCGGCATGCGGGTTGGGTGCCGCGGCACGCGGGGCGGGGCCGAGCTGGGCCTCATAAATGTCGGAGAAGCCAGACGTCACTCCATGGGAGAGCGGATCGAACCGCTGGCTGGGTGACAGGTTTGACGTCATCGTTGGTGCAGATAAAACCCGATTTAATGAGCAGTCTTTGGGAGCAATCATATATACAAACTTGTTCTTGAAACTGAACTCATTCCTGTGGTTCCTCCTTGACAGCCACTGGTAGAGCGGCATCCAAATTGGCTCGCCGGTCTTTTTTGGCCTTTTTTGGCAACGGTTGTCTGGCGGCACGAATACTCCCCGAGGTCCACGCGCTAACCTGCAGCGGAGGAGCGCCTGCAACAAAATCGCTGTTGATGGAACGCGCCTTGCTCATCTCCAACAACTGACGCGTCAACACTTCGCGATAATCGTCATGCGACTTGCACGCTGCGCGCCACGCTGCCGCGGCATGCTTCCATTCACGCTGCATCTCACGAAGTGCGGCCGTGGTTGTGGCTGTGTTTGCGCTTTGATTATCAAGCACAGCGCCAATTCGCTTGAGATGTGCGCTCAGTTCTACGTGTGCAGACACCAGTACACATTGGCACAAATTCGGAAGCGGCTCCAGAGGGGCGCCTTCATCATCCGCTTCCATCAAATGAAGAAGAAGAAGCGGCCAAGCGCAGTATTGCAAAGCGATCAGCCCCTCGCTACTGTGTACGCTTTTACGGATGACCCCGGCGCAGATTCACCGGCTGAGGAGGAGCGAAAGGTGCGAGCAAAATGGGAGAAGCTTCATCGCGACGCTGGAGCAGACGTGCCGGAATGGAGGGAATCACCAGCATCATCTGAACAAGAGTCTGCTGTTGCCGCAGAGGGGCTCACTGCTCTCTCCATGAACGATCAACTGAGGGCATTGATAGACGGGCTTGGTCCAGCGCCAACTCTGACGCCACCGCCAACACCGACACCATCGGCTGCGGAAAGCGTCAACGAGGACGATGCTGACATCCAATACATGGCAGGCTTTGTGCGGTACGCATTTTTGTGTCGCTTTTATCAATTTGATGAAGCTACAATGTTGAATTCGGCCACCGCTATCAACGCGGGTATCGATCCCATGACGCGTGACATGTTCACAGATGCACATGCTGATTGCGTGCGCATGAAGCAAATGCTGGTGCAGCATCAACGCGATTTGATCGTCGTGCTGGATTCTGCATGCAAAAGCAGAGCGCGCACTGGAGCTCACGCGGCTGCCTTTGTATCGCAACTTGCAGAGTGTCCAGAGCTGGAAGTGACGCGTGGTGCCGTGGCACTGGCGCCGTTCCAGGGAGCACGAGACCTATGGACTGGTGCTGTCGTGCAGCCGGGCATGGTACGTGTCACTCTACGCTACAGCGGCGAGGGCAAGCCAGCCATTTGTGCATTCATGTCTGACGAGCGTGCCGATTTGCTTCGCTGCGTGCACACGATACTCTTCTTTTGGTACTACGTGGGTGCTGTGCTTCATGATGAAATGACACGACGAGGTGGCTTTGACATTGCCATTGGTGAAGCACAACCGTTTGATGTGTGGTGCGAATGGATGGAACTCGACGCAGACATGAACGCTGCTGCGTGGTGTGCAGATGGAGACGGTGGGCTCATTGATCACTTGGTACGCATACGTGATGCGCTACGCGTGACGCGTGGATGGATAAAATCTGTCGTGTAAAAAAAAACAATGATAGGAGGGCCTGCTTTTTGGGAACAGCTTACAGCGCGTATCGAAGAACATGCGTATCCACAGCTGGAAGCTTTCAAGGCAATGCCGCTGCCTGATGGTTATATCGCGTGTGTGGGATGTAATGTTCCTGTGGAAAAAACGTCCACTATTGCCACCAACCCACACCGGATCGAATGTGATACATGTGGTGTACTCATCATATGCGATCGTAGCTGGTGCCCGCCCATTGTGCATCGCAATTTGTGTTCATGCTGCAAACAGAATTTCTGCAACGCATGTATGTATGTGTGTAACGTTCAAGGATGTGTGAATATGATATCACAAGAGTGTTACAATCGACGGAATGTATGCTTTACATGCGTGTATGATCAGCCTACTGGCCGACTGTGTGCAACTCATTACGATCCCTGCTACAAGCGCCTCAAAAAAAATGGCACAACCACACACTTTTGTACGCCACAATGCGCTGATGATGGTCTGCGAATAGCTGAGTATTTTCTTGAAAATGCTAACAAGGCAGATATTGATGAATGGTCTGGCCATCCCATGGATGTTACGCGTGCGTGTCACAAGTGTAATGTTTTCATTGCATGTGTTGATATGTCTCTTGGATGTGTTGACCCGGAAGAGGATGGTGAAAAATTTCTCTGCATCAACTGCTGCGCGCAAGAAGATCACAATCATCACGCGGAGCAGAACAAGCGCCAAAAGATTGACTAAGCGGAAATTCTGAAAATGAATGACGAGGGGCTTGTTGCTAATGACTGGCTGGCGGCGGTGGGGGTGTTGGTAGATGGTGATGACGTCGAGATGCTGCAGAAGCTCATATGTACCCACCACATCCACGCCCGCGACGAGATCGGATGGACGCTGCTTCACTGGGCGTGTCAGTGCGGATGCTTGAAGTGTGCAGAATGGTTGCTGAAATGTGGGGCTGGTAATGATGTGCGCTACACGGAAGATTCCACGCCACTCCTTTTAGCGGCTTCTGGCGGGCACGCTAACTGTGTGGCTCTCCTCCTGAGTCATGGGGTGCGCGTCGATTCCATAACTCAGGATTGTGGAACTCCTCTCGCCTACGCTCTGCGGTACGATAACAAGCCACATGCAGCTCGCCTCCTCCTGGACGCTGGTGCCTCCGTAGAGCTGGCGCAGAAGAACACCACACCCCCATCATGGGCGGATGACTTTCTCCGTGGACGCCGAGCATGTGCAAGCGCAGTGATTGCCTTTGTTGGCAGCAGCGATCGCCGATACCGTGACGTAGCAAGACTGATTGGTAAGCTTATCTGGAACACTCGTGGTGCAGCGGACTGGGAGTACGCATCAATGTGGACCAAGCGATCAAAGTGAATCTTTGGCGATGGTGGAGGAGGGGCTTGTTGATGATGACTGGTTGACGGCGGTGGACGTGTTGCGGGTGGCTGATGACGTAGAGAGGCTGGAGAAGCTTGTACGTACCCACCACATCCACGCCCGCGACGAGATCGACATGATGTTGCTTCACTGGGCATGTCGCAACGGGCGCGTGATGTGTGCGGACTGGATTCTGCAGAACGGGGCTGAGGTTGATGCGTGCAGCGACCACCACGGCAGGATGCCCATCCACTTTGCGGCTGCCAACGGGCACGCGGGTTGTGTGGTGCTCCTGCTGCGTCATGGGGCACACATCGACGCCCTGTGCGGGAACGGGTACCCCCCTCTCGCGGACGCTGTGATGCGCGGTCACCGTCAGGAGGGCCGCATCCTCCTGGACGCCGGTGCAAGTGTGGAGCTGGCGCGGACTAAGATCGGTATCGGGCCCTGGGCGGATGACTTTCTCCGTGGGCGCCAAGCATGTGCAAAAGCGGTGATTGCTTTTATTGGCGGCAGTGATCGTCAACACCGTGACGTGGTAAGATTGATTGGAGAGCTTATCTGGAACACTCGTGGTGCAGAAGAGTGGGAGTGATGATTTAAAAAAAATGAATGACGAAGGGCCTGTCGATAATGACTGGCGGACGGCGGAGCGGTTGCTGTTCTGCAGCGACAACGTTAATGATTTTGCCAAGCTCGTACGCACTCACCATATCCACGCCCACGGCGCTAGCGGCAGGACGCTGCTTCACTGGGCGTGTCGCTTAGGGCGCATGAGGTGTGTGGCCTGGCTACTACAGAATGGAGCTGATGCAGAGCTGCGCGACACTAGCAACCTCACGCCCCTCCACTTAGCGGCTGCAAACTGTAACGCGGGCTGTGTGGCGCTTCTCCTGCGGCATGGGGCTTACGTCGACCCTGTGAGCGTTAGCGTTGGCAGGTGGACGCCTCTCTCGGACGCTGTGGACCAAGGTTATGAGCAGACGGCCCGTCTGCTCCTGGATGCTGGTGCCAGTGTGGAGCTGGCACGCGAGAAGACCGAGGAGGATCTCGAGATCCCACCATGGGTGGACGACTTTCTCCGTGCGCGCAAAGCATGTGCAAAAGCGGTGATTGCCTTTGTTGGCAGCAGCGATCGTCAACACCGTGACGTGGCAAGATTGGTTGGGAAGATGATCTGGAACACTCGTGGTGCAGCGGACTGGGAGGACGCATCAACGCGGACCAAGCGATCAAAATAATTCTGGTATTGTTTTTGTTGCTCATGGAGGAGGGGCTCGCTGATAATGACTGGCGGGCGGCGGAGTACGTGTTGCGGATGGCTGATGACGTTGAGAGGCTGCAGAAGCTCGTACGCACACATCACATCCACGCCAGCGACGAGACCGGCATGACGTTGCTTCACTGGGCATGTTTATTGGGGCACGTGAGGTGTGCTACCTGGCTACTGCAGAGCGGGGCCGATAAGGATGAGCAAAACAATAGTGGGTGGACACCCCTCCATCCCGCGGCTGCCAACGGGCACGCAGTCTGTGTAGCGCTCCTCCTGCATCATGAAGCGCACGTCGACCCCGTGAGCAAGGCCGGGTGGACGCCTCTCGCGGGCGCTGTTTCTGGCGGTCATCAGCAGACGGCCCGGCTCCTCTTGGACGCCGGTGCCTCCGTAGAGCTGGCACGCGAGAGGATCAAGATCCTACCATGGGTGGATGACTTTCTCCGTGGGCGCAAAGCATGTGAAAAGGCGGTGATTGCCTTTGTTGGTAGTAGCGATCGCCGATACCGCGACATGACAAGATTAATCGGGGAGCTGATGTGGAACACTCGTGGCGCGTGGGAGTGGGAGGACGCATCAATGTGGATCAAGCGATCAAAGTGAATCTTTGGCGATGGAGGAGGGGCTCGCTGATGATGACTGGGAGATGGCGAAGCGGTTGTTGTTACATTGTGATAGCGTTGAGAGGTTTGCTGGGTATGTACACGCCCACCATATCCGCTTTCGCGATGAGTATAGCTGTATGTTGATTCACCGAGCGTGTGCCTATGGGCGCACGATGTGTGCGGCGTGGCTGCTGCAGAGCGGTGCTGATAAGGATGCGCAAACCAATAAGGGGTGGACACCACTCCATAACGCGGCTGCCAACGGGCGCGCGGGCTGTGTGGCGATTCTCCTGCGTCATGGAGCGCGCGTCAACCCTATGACCGAATTCGGGTGGACGCCTCTCGCGGACGCTGTTTCTGGCGGTCATCAGCAGACGTCCCAGCTCCTCCTGGACGCTGGTGCTAGTGTGGATCTCGCGCGTGAGAGAACCAAGATCCCGCCATGGGTGGACGCCTTTCTCCATGGGCGCAAAGCATGTGCAAGAGTGGTGATCTCCATTCTCGGTAGTAGCGATCGTCAACACCGTGACGTGGTAAGACTGATTGGTAAGCTTATCTGGAACACTCGTGGTGCAGCGGACTGGGAGGACGCATCAACGCGGACCAAGCGATCAAAGTGAATCGTGGAATTGTTTTTGGCAATGGACAACGAGGGGCTTGTTGATGATGACTGGTGTGCGGCGATGGACTTGTTGCATGTGGCTGATGACGTTGAGATGCTGAAGAAGCTCATACGCACCCAACACATCCACGCCAGCGACATGTTCGGCGGCAGGACGTTGCTTCACTGGGCGTGTGCGTTCGAGCGTGTGAGGTCTGCGGGCTGGATGCTGGAGAGTGGAGCTAATAAGGAGGCGCGGAGCATCTGCGGACGGACACCCCTCCACCTAGCGGCTAGCAACGGGCACGCGGGCTGCGTGTCGCTCCTTCTGCGTCATGTGGCACACGTTGACCCCGTGAGCGAATTCGGGTGGACGCCTCTCGGGTCTGCCATGCGCTACGATCACCAACAATCGGGCCGCCTCCTCCTGGACGCTGGTGCCAATGTGGAACTCGCGCGTGGGATCGTTAAGATACCACCATGGGTGTTCGACTTTCTACGTGCGCGCCAAGCATGTGCAAAAGCGGTGATCGCTTTTGTTGGTGGCAGCGATCGCCAATACCGCGACATGGCAAGATTAATTGGGATGTTGATCTGGAACACTCGTGGTGCAGAAGAATGGGACCTCAAAAATACCCAACACCGAGAAGGGTCTCACTGAAACGAAACATGACTGAAGAACTCGTAATAAGCAACATGTGTATGGAGTCGTACCCATGCCAACATACCGTTCACATCAACGGAGTCTCACAAGGCACTTGGAATGGGGAACAAATTTATCGGTGGTACCAAGACAACAATCGGGAAATCCCTCCGCATTTTTCCATCTATGGATCATCAAACAAATGAAAAGCTCTGAATGACATGTGTTTACTTCCCACGCATCAAAACCCGCCGTGCTGCTTTTGCAATCTCACTCCAATCAGGCTTTCGTGTACCCAAAAACGCAGCGTTACGATTATGCAACCCCCATGCAGCATCCTCAATGTCAGACAGCGAGCGCATTTGGCTTGGCGTCAGTTTGGCGCCGCTCTTGAGTACACGCTTGAGATCCTTAATCTTGCGCCGCGCCGCATCGACACCCGATTGTGTGCGCAGCGCAGTTCCCCACGCTGCTTCCTGGAGAACGTTTCCAATAGGATCAGCAGCCGGCGGAGATACCCACAACCGAATGCGGTGGCTGTCAATAGTGTCGGTGATGCGCTCACGCACCACTTCGGCGTCATAGATGAGCGGTGCTTGCGCAATCTCCGCCAACAGTTGCGCAATGCGCTCCTCGTCGTACTGGTGAGCGCGCACGTAGAGATCCACGCTGGCCGCTGGGCGCTGTGCGCTGGTGTTGCTGCGTCCCATGGCCTTGATTCCGCCAACCAGCTTGTTCAGCAACGCATCCGGCTCGGGACATTCAGCTTCTGCGCCAAGCTCAAGCGGGCGCGTTGGCGGTGTGAGTGCCAGCGCTTCGTGACAAATGTTCTCCACCGTCTTGCTCATGGGAGGTTGTGGCATGAGCGCAATGCGATCTGTGCGCCCTGCCATGAAATCGGTCCACAGGATTCCACGTGACATTTCGTGCTGTTGATTGCTAGGAATGCCCATGACGAGTGCGCCAATGGGCATATTGTGGTTGCGCCACCAATGATCGGTAATCACCAGCACGTGACCGTGATAAAACGGTGACGCTTGACCGCGCACGTGGGGAATCTCACGCTTAAAGGTGCTCGTGCTGGGCAGCATCTGCGCCACGTACTTGCGCTGCTCGAGAATGGGATCGTGCTCAACACCCAGTGGATCAATGACGCCCGTCCCTTCGCCCACCATGAATGGGAGTTGTTCGACCGCCGTCATTGTAGCAGAAGCCACGGGTGCTTCCGGTGCACGTGTACGCTTAAGCAGCGAGCGACCCGCTGTGGTATGCTTCAGCATGGCGTTGGCACCCTCAATGGGCGTAAAGAGGTCGCACAAGTGGGCGCCGTATCCTTCGTGATCGCCAATCTTTGCTCCATGTACCACAGTCAGCGCTTGCATGGCAATGTAGCGAGAAGCGATGCGCTGCATATCAACCACAGCAGGATGGCTGGCAGCGACCGCTTTGAGCGCACGCAACGTGCATTGAATTCCACGGCACCCATCTTCACAGTCACCGCTGCACGTGCGCCAAATGTTGGACCACGAATCCGTGTCGAGCGTTTGATGGCGCATATTCAAGTAGCTATTGACATGCTGCACGCCACGGCGGTTGAGCAGCTCCACCTTGTCGGCAATGTAATCAAACGTTTGTACGCCATAGCAAGACACTGCAGCCATGGTGCGTGCGCGCTGATCGAGCGACATGCCCACGTACTCGGAAATGTGCTGCTCGCGTCGCGCCATGACATTTTGAAGCGCGTTCAAGAAATACCCATCATTGGCACGCGGCGTGGGGACCAACGCAAACGCAGCCACGGGCAAAAATGCGCGTCCTGTGCTCTCAACACCCGTAGGACTGAGATCTGCGGGGGCTCGCATGCGCTCCGTGTTGGGAAACGTATCGGGCAGCTGCTGCTCCATCATCATGGTCGCGTGTACATACTCGGCCAACGACTGCTCCACCTCTCCCATGGCAGCATCGAGCGCAGACGCAACGTGTCCGCTGCACGACTTCACAGCCGGGCCATGTTGAATGCCCGTGACGCGCAACTCTACCACGCCCTTTTTGATGGGCTCAGCGCCAGAAATGACCACTGTACGTACCATCATGTTCATCGAATGCACGTAATCTTTCTTCTTGGCCAACTGCGCGCTCACGTCACGCAAATCAACGTGATTCGTCCCCACTTCCACATAACACGGAGATCCGTGCGCGTTGCGGTGCACCGCGTACAAATAAGCACCAATCGCAGCACGCGGAGGAATCTCGCGATGCTCGCGCTTAAGAGTTCCAATCACAGCGCCCGTATAGACATACGCTGGGTTATCTGCAGTCTTGTCCATGTGCACATTGACCACGCCACCCGATTCGGGTTCACGCACAAAGTGATCACTCAAGAAGAGCTGCAGCGTCGGGTGGCTCTCAAAGCGCTCGGGAGCCAAGTCACACTCGGTCATGCGCACTTGAAACTCCACGCGAACAGCACGCGGTGGATCGCGCACATGTTCGAGTTGCTTGGGCGGACGGGTGTTCATAATTTTCTTCTAACAATTCTTGTTCATCCATCAATGGTTTATAAGGTGGGTGTGCTAAAAAAATCATCTTGCATCACACTTTGCACACTCTGCGCAAATCCGCGCTTCCACAGGAGCGTACATGCCCACACACCCAGTGGGATGCATCACATCAGCATGACTGAGCTCCCCATCACCATCCATGTCGCAAAGCTCCAAAATGCGCGTGTGTGTTGGGAATGATCCCACAATGGCACCGCACGGTTGATACATCAGAAACGTCTTGATCTCTGTCGCGTTGAGCATCTGGTTTCCATCAAGATCCATGTGTGTGTCAAGGCACGCTGTCACGTCACATGCCACAGCTGCTGTGACGATGAACAAGAGCAGAAGCAACCGCATATTTGTCACAAATTTGATGCAAAGCGTGATCTGATATACGTTTTTGTACTCGTTGTTTTTATCCAGGCTGATTCTCACACCTTGTGCACTCGTCACAAACGGCCTGCCGAACACGTGCGTTTGCCAAACATCCAGTAGTGGTCGTGTTGAGTTCAAGTGAGCCCAACAGCCCATCAGAGAGTTCAGTCTCTTCATCCACAAGATCACACTCGGCAATCACATCTGCACCCGCGACACCAGTCACGTAGGAAGGCATTCCGCATGGTGGGTCATACTGGTACTCGTCAATCTCTTCTGCAGAAATGAATCCATCACTGTTTGTGTCCAAGTGCGTGAGCACGCATGTCATGACGCGATCCGCGGTACACGGAGGATCAGCATGTGTGTGTGCAAACAAAAGACACAACAACAACACAAGAATCATGCTCACTTATGATTTTGTCTTTTGGTAACCATCATATAGACTGGCATTGCAAAAAAGTTCATGTTCTTCTCTTATCCAGCATTGTAACTCGCAACAATGACCGTTGTTTTGGTAATATCTTCAGATGCAATGCCAATTTCAGCCACTTTGAGAATTTGCACCCTATCCAACGAGATCCATTCATATCCCGGATCATTCTCCAGCATGTCCATTCCGCGGGGGTGAGTGCAACGCGCGTCTTGTTCTGTTCGTGCGGCCACGACAAATGAATCATACGACTGGTAGCCAAGAGAATTGATGGGTGGTAATTCCACATGCCATAACTTTAGCCGAGCATCTTCGATTTTCTTTCGTGCTTTGACATAGACAGGCGCATTTCTCCAGAACCCTTCGTGTACATCCCCGGGTGATTGTTCCATAATTTCAACGGGAGCCCTTCGGTACAAAAAAGTTTGACAATAGTCATGATAGGGGCTCGATCGATGGATGAAAAATGCGAACTGATGTTGGTTGGGTGGTTCAGAAATGCGACCCCATTAATCGGGGCGGTTGGTAGAGGAAATGTGGGTTGTGTAGCACATCTATTATATCATGGAGCACGAGTTGATTCCGTTGACACACCGGGATGACTGCTCTAGCAAGTGCCATGAAATTGGGCTATCGTCGAATTTCACGTTTGCTCATTGATGCAGGTGCTTCTGTTGAGCTTGCAGGTGAAATGTGTCGCATACCACAGTGGGTACACACTTTTGTTGCCGTTCGACGCAACGGTGCACAATCCGTTGTCGCTTTTATTGGGAACCTTAATTTCACGCAGGTCCTCCATCATCCATTGTCCATGATCTTGGTACCGTGGTAAGCGTAGTATACTGCGGCAACCCAGTCGTGTACGTCTGTTTGACAATGGCAGGCGTTGGTGTTGTGGTATCCATTCCAGTAATTGCATTGCTCCGGGGCGCTCCAGGAGCTTGACTGTTGAGCGCGCTGCCGTCCGCAAACGCAATGACAAAGTTATCATAATTCGCCTGCGTCATTGTGCACTCATCAATCATGTCCGTGGCATCTGTGATGCTTGACACATCCCACGCGGAAATGTCGGGGTTGTTGTTGCTAATGGAAAACATTCCCACCGCAGTTTGGAGCGCAGAAGTGTCCCATGCAGACGTGTCAAAGATGGCAAACGTGCGCTCAAACGCGCGATCGGCCATCATGAGGCATGAAGTGTTCCACGCGGCCACATTACCATAAGGCGAGAGTCGATCGTTGCCAAGTGGGGTAAAGCCACGAAAGATCCCACGAATATCACGCACGCCATGCGTGTCCCACGTGTCCACGCCAACGTCCACCTGTTCATCGTGACCAATGTACCACGCTTCTCGCATTGACATGACACTTGATGTGTCCCACCCACTAATTGCCGGCACTGGCGAAGAGATGCGGCTGTTAAACCATGTCCGATACATGGTAGTGAGCGCAGGTGTGGTCCAGAGCGACACATCAAACACGGGCGTTGGCACAGAGCCCATGTTGGTGGGGTTGTTATCAGACCACGTGAATGACAGATCCATCAGCGCTACGGGATTCCAATTGGTCGATGTGAGCGAGTATGCGCAATTGCGAAACGCGGAAGCCATTGTTGTCACTGATGACAAGTCCCAATCTTCAGAGCCCAGAATCGTGCCAGCAGGATCGGGACTGGCCAAATAGAGAAAGGTACTCATGTCTAGGACGCCTGATGTGTCCCAGCCCGTGCAATTGATCAGGCTAGTCGTTTGACTACGAAGCATCGACGTAATGTCTGTTGTGCTTGACGTGATTAGACCACCCAGTTGGAGTTCATCAACGTTGGCAGCATTTTGGAACGTGGAAACGGCCGAAAGCAACGACGGGTTGCCCCAGTTTCGAGTGTCAATGATGGATCCTCCCATGTCGGCGTTGATAAATGTCGACGGCATGCTCGTAATCGATGGCAGGTACCAGGACGTCGTATCAATGGGTGTCGTAAATGTGGCCGAGTTGAATGTTGACCACATGGATGTTACAGTAGGGGCTGTAATGGGTCCAACACCACCGGTAATTGTTGAGGTAAAAAACGTGAACGCTATGGACGATAGACTGGCGGCCGTAATTGGTCCAACGCCACCGGTAAATGTGGTACCTCTAAATGTAGACGATAGTGATGATGCAACGGGTGCAATAAGTGGTCCCATTTCCGACACGGGTGATGCCAACTCACGAAACGTGTTTGTGAGTGATCCAATGGAGGCAAAGTTCCACGTCTGCGAAAAATTGAAGCTTCCCGACGAACATTCGGCCTCAAACAGTAGTTGTTCTGCGTTTGTGACTGTAGACACATCAAATCCAGTAAAATCACAGTCTGAAATGTCCGTCTCACGCACAGTGTTGAAGAACATGCGGTACATGTTGGTCAGCGAAGGAGACTTTGTGACCTCGGCCCAGTTGATCCCCGTAGGACCAGTAAGAACGCGGAATCCGGCAAACGTTTCGCGCAAACTATTGGCCACTGGAAACGCCAAGTTGCTCATGTCCACGGTACTTGAAGTGAAACGCATGACGCCGAACAAATTCCGCGCATTTGTCATTGCTGGAAAGTTTCCAAAAAACGTCACATGGCCAGCCACAAAGGTACATAGATCGCATAGAGGCGTTCCTTGGGTATCAGTCCAGGTGGACACGTCAATATTGTCCAATCTCAAGTCGCGAACAAACGTACAAGCACCTCCAAGATTCCACCGTGAGGTTGGTGCTTGCCAATCGATAATATCAACATCATAGAGGACAGCATTGGTACAGATGCCTTGGTCTGCCCTCCAAATGGCCCGGGGTGGTACACCATAGATGCGCGACCGAAAGTACATGCGATTGTGTCGAATAAAGTCACACGTACCACCAACACCACACAAATTGGTGGTGTTGATATTGTCCAGGCCTTGGAACACATTTTGGGTATATCGTAGGGCAGGCAGGCGCCACCCGCTTGTGTCAAGTAAATATCCGCGATGTCCTGCACCCAAGGGTACAGCGCCATCATAGGCAAGATACGAAATGGCCTGCAACGTCTCTGGAGGCTGATCGACCGCGCTGAAAGTATCAAAGTTTCCACCAACAAACTCAAATGCAAAGTCAATGGCTAGCGTAGCCGTCTTTCCCCACTGAATGAGGCTTCGCATGTAACTTTTGAATGGAGCATTACTTTCGCTTGAGCGACGCGTAAAGATGTTTGTCCGACCCGCCAGTTTGATGGTGTAGACACCAGATGCCGGATAGGTATGAGCATTGACGCTGGACGTCAGTGCTTCAGAATAGTCTCCATCGCCCCAATCAATATCGAGGCGCGTAAACGATGATGGATAAAACGATGCCTGCGGCTTGTTGCTGCGCACATGAAACTGATGCGTCGTTGGATACGTTTGTGCCGTAAAGATCATGTACTCTGGCACAATGCCAGTGCGAATGTTGTCAGGCAGCGGTTCGGCACGCTTCTTTGAGTCATCCACAACGAGGTGATTCCAGCACCCATACACTGGGTCAATGACGAGCGTCGACGAAATGTTTGCAGACACAAAGTCTGCAACGTCATCAAACGAGTTGACGGTAACAGCATCTGGCGCAAAGACGCGAATGTCCATTGGGTACGTGCAATAGTCCTGCGCCGTGTCATTCCAGCAAATGAGATTCGGCTCATAGCCGACGCGCTCGAGACAAAACTCCTGAAAGAGCTTTTCCGACTGAGAGAGTAGCGAGGCCGTTCCCGCGTCGGGTCCATCGTAAAAGGCGTGACGCACAATGTCGTCTTCTTCCAAGTCGAACCCGCTAAAAGTGACTTGCACAAGCGAGGCGCTAAAGGCGGGAAGCGCTCCCGATGGTGTCTCTACGGCGTCAAACGTGGTCAGTCCACGAATGATGGACACGCGTTGCCAGTGAACGTCTCCGTCGCCCACGCTGTAGTCAATGTTTGCCACTGATGATGTTGTGCTGGTGCGAGCGAGTGTGTTGACGCGCGGTATCCCATCGCTCGTAATGGTACCGTTTGTACCTGCAGCTCCTGTAGCGCCAGTTGCACCACTAACGCCGCTTGCACCGCTCGCCCCACTGGCGCCCAATTCGCCAGTTGCACCACTGGCTCCGCTCGCACCCGTCGCACCAGTGGCGCCCATTTCACCAGTTGCGCCCGTGGTACCGCTTGTACCACTTGCACCGCTTGCACCCGTGCCACCCGTGGCGCCTTCGGCTCCGCTTGCACCACTCGCACCCGTACCACCAGTCGCACCCATGCCTCCCGTGGCGCCCGTGGCGCCAGTCGCACCAGATACACCCATACCACCCGTTGCACCCGTGGCACCAGAGGGACCAACATCACCCATGAGGTCCGTGAAAAAGGTCCACGTGCCAGACTCACACAGGTAGAGGTGATTTTGACGCGCCGCCGTCGAAGTGTCATCACATGCCAAGATCCAGTCTTGAATGAATGTTGTGCACAGAATGTTAACCGACACCGCAGGACTGTTATCACATTCATCCGTGACGAGGCTACGCGACGCCGTAAAGAGAAATCCGACAAAGTTCCAGCATTCCATTGTGGAGTCACCAGGGCATGCGCCACACGTGTACGTGGCCATGGTGTCGGTACAGTAGAGTGTCCATCCCAGCTGTGTGCCCAAGCATCCATCCGTGGTGACGTTTGTCCCAAAGCATTGATCAATCGCAAATCCCCCACCACCACCACCAATGGGTGTTGTACGTGTCTCATACAGTGATACCGATGAAAGTACAAGCGCAGTCACGGTTAGCGCAACGGCAGCGAACCCCAGAAACACCGCGAGCGGCAGGCATGATGTGCGCCGCTCTTTTTGCACAACAGTGGTATCTGCCCCCACTGGTGTGACTGGAGCGTCTTGGTAGCGGGGCTGCCGCCGACGGAACATTTGTGGGTCGAGAGGAGGAAAGCGCACTCTATCAAAAGAATTAACACGCTTATTGCGTACAAGTATTGCGCAGTTTTACTTTTTTATGCATCATCAACCAGTGGTAATGTTGAAGAGTCCATTCCAGCAGCCATACACTGGATCAATCACATAACCATCTCCAAGAGTCTGCTCCACGTAGGCTTCCACTTCTGCAAAATTGTTTGCCACAGTTCCTCCAGCACCACCAAGCGTCACGGGGTACGTGCAGTAATCCTGTTGTGCAGAGTCCCAGCAAATGAGATCCGGCTCAGAGCCAACCAGCTCATAGCAAGTCTCTTGAAAGATTTTCTGCACAAAGGAGAGCAGCGCGGCCGTTCCTGAATCTGGGCCATCATAAAACTCGTGGCGAATCACATCATCATTTGCAATGTCAAACCCATCAAATGTGGCTTGAATAAAGGCTGCACTAAATGCAGGAAGCGCGGCCGCTGGTGTTTCAACGGCATCAAATGTTGTAGTTCCACCACGCACAATGGAAACGCGTTGCCAGTGAACGTCTGGGTCGCCCACACTAAAGTCTGTGTCTGCCAGCGACTGTGATGTAGTGTTTCGCGTCAGCGAGTTGACACGCGGAAGACCAGGGAACGTGGCATTGTTTCCCATGGCACCCGTGGCACCTGAAGCACCAGATATGCCCGTAGCGCCAGTGGCACCCGTGGCGCCAGATGCTCCACTGACACCCGTGATACCAGTCGCTCCAGTAGCGCCAGTATCTCCCACGGCACCACTATCACCCGTAGCACCAGAAGCGCCCGTGGCACCGGTAGCGCCGGTGGCGCCGCTTGCACCGCTACCTCCAGAGGCACCCGTGGCTCCCGTGGCTCCCGTGTCACCGACAGCACCAGATCCGCCCGTCGCACCCGAAGCGCCCGTCGCACCCACGCCACCCGTAGATCCTGTCGCACCACTGGGGCCCACATCACCCTGGGGGTTGGAGAAAAATGTCCACGTGGTAACTTCGCACAGATACATGCGATTACGTGTCGCGGGAGTAGACGCGCTGCTGCAAATGAGCATCCACCCTTGAATGAATGACGTGCAAGGCATTGTAGTGGCCACTTGAGGTGAATCATCACACACGTCAGCAACAAAACTCTTGGCGTCTGACGTGAGCATTCCCACGTAATCCCAGCATTCCGTAGCGGGTGGTATGGGATCTGCGTGACTAGTGTCGCAGTTACCACACGTGTAAATGGACATTGTGTCGTTGCAGTACAGCGTGTGTCCAAGCTGCGACACCAGACAGCCAGCAGCGGTCAAGTTTCCCGGAACACATTCCTCAATGAGAAAGCCACCACTACCAACACCACCACCACCAGAAGCTGCTGCATCACGAGTTTCTGCCAGTGATATCCCACCCACCACAATGGAAGAAATGGCCATTGCGCACACAATGGCAGAGAGAATGATGAGCGTAATGATCACACCCGTGGTGAGCGTCTGCTGTTTGGTGTCTTTTGACAGCAATGGATTCTCTTCGATAGGCCCTTGGACGCGCCATGTTTTTGTTGGTCGCCACCCACCACCACCACGCGAAGCATACATTTTTGTGTTGCGTGGCCTTTTTAACTTGAGCATCGAGAACTTTGTAAGTAGATTGTGCTTGTTAATAATTTCAACGCAAGAAGGGTGGTGTATTCATGTCCCACAGTAGTCTGCATAGGCAGATGCTCGATCGCGCTCTTCATGCGCAAGCAAGTGCCGCAGACAAAAAATCACGCAGCAGTGACGTTGCAGATCTTTGTGTGGGTATGCGCAAGTATGTAGACATTTCCACGGGACGCATTCTCTACGTTTCCGAGAACATTGATCAAAACATTGCGCGTGTGATTATGCTACGCTGCCAAGCGCGGAAACTGGAAGTGGCTTATGATCAAGAACATCGACGGCTTGCAGTATTTGTACCCATGTTTGAAATGGATGCATCCGATGACGAAGTTGACGAAAATAACGAATAACTTTTACTCGTCAAACACAATGCTATCATCAACATGTGGCGCACACATTTGCTTCACCGATTCCTCAATCGATTTGCGCAACGTTGCATTGTCGGGGTAGCGTTCCAAAGTACAATGGATAATGGGGCCAAACTGCTGTACCAGTGGAGGTGGACGCCGTTTCCCACACATGCGCAACGCAAACACCATTGGTAGTGGGAAAAGCAGCACCCTAAACGCGAACCGCTGCACGGAGCGCAACAATGGTGAGCGCGGAAACCAGTAGCGCCTGCGCTCGTTGTGCATCATAATGGGTACAAGCTCCACGTGTTCGGTGCGCGCAAAAGAGAGGAGCTCTTCAGACAGACCGCTGACAGTGATGCGTCCGACGCCCAGCTCCAAGTCTTCCATGGCAGCACCTGCATCAGCCACTTCTGCATCAAATTGCGGCTTGATGACATTGGCAAAGTTGGAGGGGAAAACGCACACGCTCCTCCCACTGTTGAGCAAATCAAGCAGCACCGTGTCTTGCGGTCGCTTTTTAGCGTGCCACGTGACTGCTCCAGACCAGAGTAACACATCACGCAGCACGGGAATGTTGAGCAACAGCGGGGGTACCATGTAGTGAAGCGTTTCTGCAAACGGAAGCGCGCCACTGTGTATCCCTACGCCCCACACTGCAGACAGTACAGTATCACAGGGAAGCATCACATAGATGCGGCGCGTGCGCTTGCCGCCGACACACAATTGCTCCATGTTGGAAATGGTTCGCGTGCCCACTGGGCTCAGCGTCCTCCATAATGAGAGCGTCCTAAACGCGGGCCAGCGTCGTTCGCCAGTGTACTCGGTGCCATCCAGGTACCAGAGCACATAAAAGACGGCACAAAGAATTGTCCAGTATATGGGCACATGATAGATGAAAACATACCAAACCGCCAGGACGCTGGCCACTACGTAGACCATTTATGAGGCTACACGGTGGATGGGTGGCAATCTGGAACGGGGGTCCTGGACGCGACCCTCGTCGCAGCGCAGAAATTGCTGCAATTGTCTCTGAGGATTCATCCGCAGCAGCCGCCGCAAAAGGAACGTGCGTGTTGCCGCGCATCCGAGAACGCTCTCCATCACCCGAATCCGCGCCAGAACCGGCGCCAGAATCTCCCAGTTCTCCGACTGTGCTCAAAAAGCACAAGGGGCTCTTTGTTGAAGCACCACCAGTGCGATCCACAAAGGGAGCACCAGCTCCTGCACCAGCACCAGCTTCCAATCGTCCTCGCCGCAGCAGCACACGCAACCGCAGCACGGTGCGCTATGGAAAATGAAAGGGGCATTGTTTCAGCTGCGCAGCTGAACAAGTTGGCCAAGCAGCACGGCTTTGCAAACGTGAACGAGGATGCTCTTGTTGCTATTAACGCGCACTTGCACAGCGTGCTGCAAGATGTGGTGGATGCAGCTGTGATGGATGCAGACGATGGAAATGGCAGTGTGTTGGAGATGCATGATTTGAGCACAGCGCGGAAAACGGTGCGCGTGATACATTGGGAAGATTAATCATCATCATCATCTGAACTCGAAGTGTCATCATCAACTTCTACAGCAGGCTCAGGCCTCGCTTTCCCGGCCAAAATGTTGCTCTGCAGCAGTCTTGCAGGTTTCCCACCAAACAGTCGTCCGCTGTTGCACAACTCGTTGCAGCGCCTGTTGAGCGCAGGTCGATTGTCGCGCGTGTTGGCTACACCAGTTTCTTCGAGGGCACGCGCAGCAAAAGGACACTGGAGCGAATCTGTGTTGGCGTTGAGCGTGTTTTGAATGATGCCACCGCACATGACGCTGGTGCGGTGCTGTGCGCGTTGCCATTCGTAGCCAATGTTGTAGCGGCGACGCAAGTCTTCGCCGTTTGGAAAGCAGTCGTTGAGCGTAGCATAGAGACGTTCTGCAGCATCAAGGGCTAGTCCTCCTTCACGCAAAATGGGCGTCAAGTCTAAGCGTTCCATGTTGCGCGGGAAATGCGAATTGCGAAGAGATTGCACACATGGCGGTAAAACGGACCACAAGTCTTCCATGTCTCCAATGTCTACCACCGGACTCGTGGGCGCATCCATCTTGGCACGTTTGTGGGCGTTGTGAACAACAATAGTACCACTACCACCACCACCAGGTGTTCCAACATTTGGTTTGCGTATCATAAACGCAATGAGCGTGTGCGCGGTGCCTTTGAGATGCTTTGCTTCTAGCGGAAACTCGTCACAATAATCTTCCCAGCTAGCACGAGTAACGTCTGCGTAAAAACGCTGCATCTCAGAGACGCGCCGCTGCCAAAGCCATTCTGACACGGGTTTCCAATAGCATGGTAGATGAACGGTACCACCGCGGTACTTTGGGAGATACCGCAGCAACGTGTCGGGCACTTCTTGCATTGGAACGACAAGGTAGACCTGCGGTACCTCTGCGTCTGGATAAGCATCCACAAATGCGCGACAATTGGCTGGTGTTGCGCCAGCAATCATGTTGGGACCTTTCAGCATGGGATGCAAATCGTTATAGACGAGCCAGTCCAACAGCCGCTGCTGTGTGCACAACCCAGACATGCGGTGCATAAATCCGGCATACTCTGCGCGCGCACGCATAGTTTCATAGCGGTTGCGCAGAATGCGTGCATCTGCCAGCGGTGTGTTTGGTATGCTGATTCCATACTCAATCGCGGCACCCAACCACGTGGATAGCAACAAAACGGCGCGCTCATTCTTGGGCTCGTGATCAATGGGTGGTGGTGATGGTGATGATGGTTCGCCATGATTGGTAGTGCGTACCATCCATCGAATGCGCGTATGAAGCGCAATTACCATTTCAGCAACATTTGGGCGCATGCGCGCAATGGCATCCATCTCGTCGGTGTGCCACATGACAGATGGGAGTACAAAGTCCGTTTCAACTGCGGGATCCATACGTTCCGATAATCCAGTGGGCGTGTCAACACATGCGCGTGTATGGCATAAATCTGCAGCAGTGATGTGACCGCGTAGCGTTTTGCGTAGCGTTTCATACGAGATGGTTCCAAGCACATCAATGATACCGCCATATGCTGTGCGCACGCAATAAAATATCACTAGCGCGTGTCGAACGGGTGACAGTGTGCGTGGGTCCATGTAGTGGCGTTTTTCATCAATTGGAACGCACTCGCACCAGACACGCGTGTCAAAATCAACGCATGCTACATCTCCGCACACTTCTTGTTTCTTCGTGGAAGCGTAATACCATGAGCGCAAACAACCAATCTCGTCGGGTTTTGTTTGTTTTCCACCAAGTTCGAGAGAGACCCATGTGTTCATTTGATTTTTTTTCTTGCTTCAAAATGTGTTAAACGCAAGCTCGCACTCCACGGCAAAGTGCTGCACCGTGTGCAGCACATCCGTGTTGAGCTTCTTGCCTCCGTTCACGTGCTTAGAAGCAGCCATGGAACCCACCAGCTGACGCGGGGAGTTCCACGTCTTCTCGCCGTCGGCGCGGAACATGCTCATGTTCCACTTGGTCGCATCAATGAGCCCACCAACAGCCTCCTCAATGTAGGGGCGAATCTCGCCCTCTACCGCCTTGGCAATGTGCTCAGGCACCTCCACCTCTTGGTCGTGTCCGGGATCCATCACGTGGCCAATGTTGACACCCTCCAGCTCGGTCACGTCCCACTCACGCCCAGCGATGCGGTCGCAGAGGCGAGAATGCGGAAACGAGCCCACGGCAATCTTGGCGCGTCCCTTGCCCGTGTACTGAATGTCGTTGTCAAGATCATCAGGCGAGCAGATGCGCAGGTGCTCATACTGCCACTGATTCATGGGGTTGGAAGGATCAAACACATCCTGCGCCTGCCCAAGGCTCGCAACGTTGGGTCCCACCACCCACACAGCCTTGTCGTTGCGGAGCAGCGTGCGGTCCATGAGACCGGGGATGCGCAGTCCAATGGCAAACGGGAACGTGTTCTGGTGGTTGGTGATGCGAACACCGAGAGGCATGACGCGATGCGCGCTGCCCTCGAGGTCGTTGCCCACGGCCAGATGGCGGTTGCGGAGCGCCATGTTCTGCTGAAAGTTGTCCGTCAGATGCGCCGACACGGACCACAGGCTGCGCGTAGCGTCCTGCTGCAGCTCGTTGGGGCTCGCCGTCATGGTGATGTAGAGACGAACACGCTGAGGCAGCGCAAACTGCTCCGAGCGCAGCGGCGTGTACGTGGCAATGTGCATCTTCTCCTCTTGGGTCATGTTGTTGGTCTGAGGATCAACGCCCTGCTCGCGCTCATCCACCGCATCGTAGCCGCCCTCGTCGTCAAAGTACTCGGGCCCATCGTCCCGGTTCACAGTGGCGGTACCGTACATGATCACTCCGTTTAAAGTCGTTGGAGGCTAACTTAATTTAGACGCGCGGGTATTCAAAGACTAATAGAGGGGCGCTTTTCTTGTGCGCGTTCTTCTTCTTTATTGTTTGGCGATGGAAGACGTCATGATTCTGATGGCTCTTGATCCATCAGGCGACACCGACAAAGCACCGCTGAATCTATGGGTTTGTTTCAGAGACTTTTGGAAAGTAGAGTGGATTTCGCTTGCGCACTCTTCCGCCGCGTTGCAGCAGTACGTCAGCAAGCACTATCATGGAAAGACTGTCAAGCTCGTCACGGGACCGTCGCTGGGCGTACTTGCAGCAGAATGCATTGCAAGCGCGTGCGTGTCTGCGTGCGTTACCAGTTCAGATGTTCCAGACGCTGCTGATCACGACACGTTGAAGCGGATTTATGTCGAGTCATTTTCAAAACTGCTCGCACCATTCCCCGAGTCGGCAACCGAGATATCGTGCGCCGGTGATGGTCCTCGCCATTAGCCAGGACGCACAATGAGCTCACGTTGTGGTAGAGCCTTTCGATAAAGCGCCATCTTCTCGCCCCACTGGTTGCGAGCATCCGGTTCTGCGTCAAGCGCTGCAGGATTGGGCCAGCGCGCCTGGCGCTCCTTGCGCACATGCTCGTCAAAGCGGCGCAACAGCGGATGCGTGCTCGTGGTGACTGTGAGCGAGAACCAATCCGCAGCGACGCGCATGCGCTCCTGCAATTGGTCGCGAACCTTGTTGACATTGAGATATGTCTTGCCGGTGCGTCGTTTGATGGTACCAGAACCACCAGTGTCTGTGGTGGCTGCATCGCCAGTGTTGAGGTACTGATAAGCAACGACGAGCGCAAAGTTGTCCACAATGGCAGGCGAACAAATGAGCTCGCGCAACGTGTACGTGCTGCAGCCGCGCTGGCGCCGCACCCACGCCACTGCCATTTCCATGGCTGCCCAAGCAGGAACGCTGACAAGAGAACGCATTGCAGCGTCGCTGACGAGCTGAAACGACCAAGCGGGTGCAAAGAGTTGCTCATTCTCTTGCGCGCCCAGCGCTTGACGTGCACGCCCAACATCATCTTGAAGCAGCACTTGTTGACGCAACGTTGTCAGCTGTGCCTGTATGTTGCGCAACGCTTGCTGCGCAGCACGTTCTGCTTCGTCGGCACGGGTACTGGCAATAACGTTACCGGTGCCATCCAAAAGGGCGCGCCGTGCAGTTTGAGCATGCGCAACAGCGTGATTGAACTCCGTAATCAGATGGAGCTCTTGGCGTTCCGCTTGCAATACGCGCGACTGTGCGCTCATTCCGTCAGATGCTCCTCCAATTGTACGAGGTGGGTTGCGATCCAGCGCAGTAATGTCAAAACAATCCCCAATGGCCTGCGGACCTTGTTGTTGCTGTTGCTGTGCATCCCACACGTCGCTTGTCACACTCGCAATGTACGTCTCAAGCAGAGGACGTCCAATCACTTGCACATTTGCAGCAACAAAGGCTTCCACAGATTCTGCAGACTGCACGATGGACGCAGCACGATCTTGAGGGGAGCGCTTGAGATTGTCCCACATCATGAGCACACGCACATCTTGAATGCGCAACTTGACAGCAATGGAACCCAGCATGTTGAGCAGTGGCTGAAGCGCGCGGCCAAGGACATTGTTGAGATCAGCGGCCCACTGATCAATCAGAGCAGAAGTCTGTGGTTGCGGAACGGGAGAAGCGGGACGCAGACGCGTTCTTGGCTGTTGGCGAGTTGGAGGAGGAGAAGCGGGACGCTGACGGGTTCTTGAAGAAGGCCGCAGCGGAGGTTCTTCTTCAACGTCATCTTTGTCATCGTCATAATCAAACACCTGCTGTTGGCGCCGCTCTCGCGGTCCATTTCGCTTTCGGTCTTGTTGTGCAACCGTTCCTTCGGAAGTCTCGCCTCTACTACTACTGCTCCCGCTTCCGCTACTGCTTGCACGCACAAAGCGCGGTCCGCCGTCCTTGTGAATCATCTCAAAGAGCTCATCTTGTGCATCGCGCGATGATACGGGCAGCTGATAGACGGGTGCGCCACTGCGACCACCGTCTACATCTTCGAAAAGGGGACGCCCTCCTCCAAGCATTGGCGTGTTTCCCTATTCACAACAGAGCTCTGAGCAAAAATGGGCTGGCTTTGTTCTTTCACAAAAACACATCCAAGACATCGGGCAGCTCGTCGTGTGTCGCTGCGGCGGCAGCTACTGCCTCTAGCTGAGCATCGGATGCAAAAATGTCATCCACGTCAGGGAGCGCATCAAATGCAGCACCCGTCGCCACGAGCCGCTCGTTCATACGGGAAGCGGCGGAACGAGAACGCGAACGAGAGCGCGAACGATACCGAGAGCGGCGGCGGGACCGTCCCTTGCGAGAGCGCGAGCGTGAGCGGCCGCGGCCTTTGCGTTCCACGAGCTCCAGCGGAGGACGCTCGCCATAGTCACCCACGAGCTCCGTTTCATCCACAGGGGCGCCATCATAGTCGTAGCGGTAGCGGCTGTACCCGTGCTTCTTCTTGTCCTGTTTGTGATGTTTGTGATGCTTCTTGCCGCTGCATCCGCCAATGAGCGCCCCTCCGCCAACGGTAATGGGCGCGCCAGAAAACGCATGGAACGCGCGGTACGTCTCCTCGGGGTCTGCAGCAAACTCGGCATCGGCAGTCATGTCCTGCTTGGTGTGCAGCTGCTTGTAGTAGGTGGGGTAGGAGCCAGTGGCGGGCTCAATGGTGTGATGCACCAGAGCGTTCCACGGGTGATGGGGAGTGTTGATTGATGCTTCTGTGCCATCAATTCGAGCACGACGTGCGCGCAATCTGCTCTCGAGCTCGGGATCAACATCACGCTCTGGAGGCCGATCCTGAACTTCGGGCATGTTTGATGTAGCATCCTTGAATGCAGCATCTCCTCGCATAACCTCCAGGATAGCTTGAATGTACGTCTCATTGGTGTCTCCTTTTTCGGGTTCCAATCCCAGCATATCCAGAACCTCCTCAAGCTGTTCCTTGCGGAGGCTGTTGAAAAAAGCATCCTGCATCTCCTTCTTCCCCTTCTTCCCCTTCGCCCCCACATTACTCCACCAAGCAATCAGTTCTTCTTTTGTAGGACGGCGCTGGTTCGTGTCATCCCAGCGTTCTTTCAGTCCAGTCTGGTGGCGAGGAGGCGTTGGAATCGTTTGTGGCGGCGGCGGAGCTTTGGGTACATCTGCAACAGCCGCTTCTTCCTGAGTTGCTTCACGAGCCACCTCTTCGTCTTGCACAACTTCCGCGAATGCTTGTGTGACCTCTGCTTGGGACCGTCCAGAGAGAACTGCTTCCTCCGCGCGCGCCTTTGACTGTTCTGCACGACGACGTGCGCGGCGAGCGCGTTCTGTTGTTTGAGCAGCAGCGCGTCGAGCATCCTCCTCAGCGCGACGAATCTCCTCGGGGTCGCTGAGCAATGCAACCATGGCAGCATCGGCCTTGGCATAGATTTGAGCAACAATATCGCTTCCACCAGTCCGAAGATTCGAATACTGTTGCCAGTCAAGGGCCACGTCAGCACCAAAGTAGCGCGTGGAAACATATGCAATAGCAAGCATCTGTTCTGTGCTTGGATTGCGGAGCGTACGTGTTTGTGACGTCTTGAATGCCTCCCACGCCTCGCGTCCGATTCGAAGACGATCTGCTGCAGATCCTCCCTTTGCAGTCTGCCACTTTTGTTGGAACACACGCCGCGGACCGCTGCTTGCCTCACGCGCGGCATCGATAGCATCAATTCCTGCGCGGCCCTCGAGCTCGCCATAAGCGTAGAGAAAGTCGTCATTTTCGATCCGCGTCATGCTGTTGTTGTCACGATACGAAGGCGTTGATGTAGGACCATCATCCAGCTCACTCTTGCCCTTGCTGGGTGATGCGCGACGCGTAGATGGAACGCGTCTGCCACCACCACCTCCAAATCCACCATCTGCGCGTGCACCACCTCCGCGCGCAGCAGGAGTCGTGGTAGCCGGCATAGCTCCCGGTCGCGGAGGTTCCACGTCCCATCGGCACCCTTCCACGGGCAGCGGGTGTGTGTAAATGCCGTCCATGAGTGCCTTTGAAAAGTAAGGCGACGTCACCACGTCTTGTCCCAGGCGGCAAAAGAGATTGGCACCACCATCGCCAGCAGTGACAGCAGTGGGCGCGGCAGAAGAAGAGACTGTCGCAAAGATGGGCGCGTACTCTTCACCCTGCTCCTTGGCTTGTGCAGCGAGGCGCTTGCTCTCCGTTTCAGCCAGATGCGCATCGACGGCGGTCTTGGCAGCGATAAAGTAGGCACGAACCTGGTTCGATATTGTACGCGCAATGGCCCAGCGTGCCTCTTCTGCAGCGTCGTCGGCGAGCTCGTCGGGGCTGTTGATGTTGTGCACGCGCACAAAGTGAGCCCAGTCCCCGTGAGCGACGGGCTCGCCCAGCTCATCGTAGACTGCGCGTTCCACGTCACCACCGCGTTGCAGAGCGCGGTCTAGCTCCACCGCGTTGCGATGCGCCAGCGTGTCGGCCAGCGTTTCGGGCAACTCTGCGGCCACCTTGTCGATCCACTTTTGCACGAGGCGCGGCTTGTTGGTGCTGTACTCGACGGGGACCGCGGGCAGCGCAGGAAGCAGCAGGCGGTCTCCATCAACGTAGACGCTGAGACGACCAACATGAGGCAGCTCATCCACGTCAAACTCGTCCACTTGACGCCCATCGACGGTGCGAAACTCCATCTGCGCATCGGTCAAGTGCGGCATGTTGATCATGCGCGCAAAGCGCGTCTTCATCTGCGACGCCCACGCAGGATTTGCGTGCACTGGCACAGCGACGCGAATGGTTCCCTTGGGGCTGCTGATGCGACCCGTGACGTGGACTCCGAATCGAATGGGCTCGTAAAACTGCGACTTGTCTTGCAGCCCAATCGAGACGGGATCAAGATACTCGTCCACAAAGCGCTCAATGGGAACGCTCTTGCCAATGCGTCCGTGGACATGACGCACCTGATCCGTGTATCGTGCAGACATGATGTGCACGAGTTTTTTCTTACAGTGTTTGATTTTACTTTGCAGGTTTAATATGAGGGGCGCGCCAATTCCGAGCGGAGCAATTGATCTCCCCCATTGGGATGGAGGCATCCTCTTTCAGCGGTCAATGGACCACTTTCTGCGCACGCCTCTGCAGTGCCCATCCCAATACAGCGCAGAATTCAACCCCATGCACCGCGTGGTTGGTGTCTACGGTCACAAGTTGTCGACAAAGGCGCAAGCCATTGTTGCATACTGCGTCGCGAATTCCCTGCCCTATCAAAAGTTTGTGCTCCCCACAGATGAACCCGCATCAAGCGGCATAACTTACATGTTCGGCGAGGTCGCACAGACACGTCGCAACAACCCATCGGAGAGTATCGGCACTCTGATCTGCATCATTGAGCACGCCGATGTGTTGGCGTTTGAGCCTGACAATGAGGAGACTGTCACATTTGCAACGCGTCTCGAGCGGTGGGCCAAGCAAGAGGATTTGCTGATTGTCGCTCTTTTGGACCGCACGCGAGCATTTTCTGCTGGAATGGGCGCCAACGCATTGACTCGTCATCATCAAGCGTTTTTCGAGCAGTTTCGCAACTCTTCATTCTACTACCCATCGCCCAACAGCGCATTTTACAAGCGCTATCTGATTGCGTACATTGACGCGTTCCGCGCTCGCCACGGGGATCGCATGAACATTTCACTGAGCGACGCGGATCACATTGTCATGGCGCAATCAATGGCATCTGCGTCCACAGGACACATTGACGACTTTTTCCGTCGCGTCTTTGGTGCTCTCATGTCTCCTCATCCTCCGCCGCAGTGCGTGCCCAACGAAAAGGGAGCACCGCTCCAAGTGGGTATGAACGTCTTTGGCGCTGCGCCCTTTCTGTGCAACGCGAGTGGCGTGGCACACATTACGCGCAGCCTCGCAGCCATTCGCGAAGGTGAAGACCACTTTAGCGCGGCCATTACGCCGACGCACATGTCAAGCGGAAACGTGCTCGTGTCAAGCGCCCCCGATGCTGCGATAGCAGAAGAACAACCAACAGCAGCTACTGGAGGCACGTGGACAGAACCTGCGCCCACTGCAGTGGGAAAGAAGAAAAAGAAGAAGAAGCGCGCTCATCCCGAAGCTGGTGAATAGACAGTGTCTTCTGTTACACAATGTGTTCTTTAGTTGTTCCTCGTCGGCGATGGAACCCGCGTGATTGTGGAAGACGTGCCTGTGATTGTACCATGACTTGTGTGTTCTGTGGCGGTTCTTGTGGTAGCAGATAATCATCATCCGCAGCATTGACATCATCTTCTGCCATGACGGGAGTGTCAATTTCCGTGGCAAACTTGCGGCTTCGTCCCTGGCTTGTGAACCAATCAATGGGAACAACAATCAGCTCGCTCGTCCTCTCAGCAGCGTTCCACTTTAGCATCTCCACCTCGAGCAGGCGAATTTCAGTGATGATTCCCTCGTGTTCCTTGTTGAAACGCCAGTGTTCCCCTTCAACCAGTCTGTTTTCCGTGTGGATAATCACCGAAGCAAACGCTTGCTTGAAAACCGTGGTAAGCGACGCACTCAGCACAACGCCAATGGTGAGTGTCGTAATGGCAGTGGTGGCGGGGTTAAACCCCGCCATGGCTGCAGCAAACCAAATGGTGGTCACCACCATGACAAAAATGACGAGCAGCACAAACAAGTGGCGCGCGTTGCGCCATGCACCAGGATACGGTCGTCGTCTCCATTCTGGGCGCCCATTCTCATCGTAGCGAATCAAAAGGCGTTCTGCTTTCCAGCGACGCCCCAAACATGTGTACGACAGCAGCGTGTACACGAGGTACGTAGCAATGAATCCACCCACAATGACGCCAAACCCCGCAGCCACGCGCGGCATGTCAGTGGCCAGATCATGCATGCCATAGATGACCTCGAGTGCACGCTCCCAAGCTACCATGGTCGCATATTTGTTTCTCAAAAAATGTTCCATGTTTGCAGACTCTTTAGTTTGCTGCTCCTTGTTTCAGTGTGAGTGTACGCATCAACCCGCTTGGGTAAATGACAACCACTCGCGTGTCGCTCATGTGGACGCCGCGGTATGAGGGCTGCAAATGTGGTGTCTGTGCTCCATCCTTTGGTGGATCAAATCGGCGCCACAACTCACGCACGTGTAGTGTGCGCATCTGAACAAAGCCGTACTTGCTAAGCACGCACATGAGCTTGTCATGCACAGCGCTGGCCGTGATACGTGCTCCTTGAAGTTGCATGCGCACATTGTCATCAACGGCGTCCAAAAATGTGCTCATGATGGTCTGCATCAGAAACACGCCCATGGCAGGCACCCATTGCAGGTCCATAATGGGCTCGACAGCCATTACGTGTGAAATGTGATGCACATCGTTTCCTGTGCCGAGTGTGAAGCGAAACGCTTCTCCCGTTGTGGTTCCCGCACAAACGGCAGTGTCATCCAAGCGCACGCAGGTAATGATTCGATCTGGCGAGTCGATGCGAAACGCTTCTCCTCCCACCACGCCCACCACACCACCAAATCCAAATGCGACGCGCCCATCAGATGCCAGATGAACGTGCAGCTGAATGCGTCCTGTGCGTCCCATAAGCTCGGAGTGCGGAAGCATGAGCCATTGGTTGCGGTCGCGACAGAGCTTTGGACGGCCGCCTTGTGCGGGCAGCTCCCATTGATTAACGCAAAGGTGAAACATATCCAGCGCCTGGCTAGCGCGGCAATACACAATTGCAATGTGTGTGTCGTTCATGCTGGCTACGGGAACCGTCCCCTTGAGACAGCGGAGCGTCACGTGACTTTCGTGCCACTTGACCTTGTCGCTACTACCACCACCACCATGGCACGTGGCCAGAGTATACGTCACCACGTCGCGCTTGTTGTTTCGCTCATGTTCTGCTCCACGTGGTGCGTCGGCAATCGGATATCGCACCGCTTTTGGGTAACCACCTCCCGGGCGCGGCGTATCCATGTTTGCTGTGTGCATAACGTGCTTTTCAACGTCACAATTCGCTGCGGGGAGCCCTTTGCGCTTCTTCTCCAACGCGCGCTCCGCGGCTTCCATGCGTTCTGCAATGAGCGGATCTGCACCGCGCATAATTTCAAATTCGCTGCGCAGAAGATCAGCCTGCTCTTGTGAAACACATCGATCAATGGCGTCCTTTGCATAACGAACGAGTGCGCGGCGCTCTACGCTGCTTTGATACAACTTGTACGCAAATGCATCATTCACGCGAGCGTATGCCTCATACTTTGCAAATAGACGCTCATGTGAAGGCGCGTCGTCCGGGACGCTCTTTTCGTCTGCATCTGACAGCTTTCCAGCATCCGGACACACGAGCGCGCATCCCCACGTGCCGTTTGTGCCAATGATAATGGCTCGCTTTGGGTCGGGCAGCGTATCGCTGTAACACTCATCAACGTGCGATTCACCACATCCGGCAGTCTCTGAGATTCCCATCCACTGGAGTGCGCGCGTGTCCTCCTCTGAGAGCGTTGGCTTTTCAGGAGTGCTCAAGAAGCATTCCACCTCATCATCCGCTTCACCATCACCCAACACGGGGTGCGGGGTAGCGGGATAACAAAAGTCGTTATCCATAATTCGCACGCGCCACTCCTTTTTGCAAAAAAGTTTTTCCCACCATGATGGGTCACGTAAATTATCAAATTGCCCAGCAAAACGTTTGCTTGTCCTCTGCTCGCGACGAAAATGCATCAGTGTTCCCTCTTCAACGAATTGTGCGCACTGTGACTGAAATCAAGCAGTTTGAAGCGTTGATCAAATCACCCGACTGGATTCAGTACGCAACGAGCCTTCCTACGCTGGAGCAGGTTATGTCCATGACCACGTTGGATGCACCACAGGTTCCATCAGAACGCGAAGCTCTTTTCCGAGGTTTTCAATCGCGTGATCCGACCAACGCACTCTTTCGATACTTTTCAGACGAGAGCAACCGCGACCATGTCAAGGAACATTTCTTGTTGTGCGCATACATGTGCATCACGATTCATACGTCACGCGATGCATGCATCCCACAGTGTTTGGCACGCAACATTTGGCTCAAAACTGCTACTTGGCTCCGTGGTGTTGAATCGATGGAACGCCGCCTCCGATGTGCGTATTGGATCATGCACCATTGGCTTCGGGGTCCGCTATCAGCGGGTCTGCTTGCTTCGGGGCTCGTATTTTATACCGCAGCGCGTTTGCTGACAATGCGCTCAGACAGCATCACACAATCTAGTGACAGTGACTGGTATGCTGATGCAATGGCTGATACCAACACATCATTTACCATTGCGATGAACCGGCCGGGACGCAAAAAGGCATGGAGAGACGCATCATTGCACACTCGCCTCTTGATGGCCATGCAGGATTATGCATTTCATTGTAATGATGAATATTCGTGGATTGCATCCCGTGTCAAAGATGTCTGCAATGCCGATCTAACCGCTGCAGAGAAATGGTCTGATGGACAGATGTTTTACATGTGCCATAAGCTGAATAGTGCCACGCGTGGGTGTAATCTCGTATCACTCTACGACGATTTTCTAAAGTGGATGCGTGGCACGGAGCGCGAAGACGCCGTCATTGATCTGGCAGAATCCAGAAAGACGCATCAGAATCGTATGCCGTTGGAGCCGTACATGCTCTACACCTTGTTTGTACATCACACAGATGCGTGTCTGCATAACGAAATCACCAACATCTACTACTTGTCTCGAACACCACGAGGGCAGGAAACGCAGGTCCTCGAGGTGGAGCGCGCAAAGGAAGCCTATCGGCGTGGTCCCGTGCTTCCCGAGGACCCGCTGGGCGCAGATCATGAATACCAGAAAAACCTGCGCGCCATGACGCAAGTCACACGCAACCATCACGAATTTGATGTTGAACAACAACTGGATCGAGATGCGCGGCGGCGTCACAAGAGACGCGAAAAGCACGCTACCAAACGCGCCCGAGAATAAAAGGCCTTTGATAATGTATTCATCTGCGCAGCCAGCATACGCAGAAGCTCTGCGCGTGTTGCGTGACGCTTTGTGGCGCGCATAAGCTCGTGTGCGCGTTCGTGGAGTTCATCTTCTACCGCTTCGTCCACACCACAGCCATCGGGAAGCGGTTGAGCGAGCGCCAGCTGCTCCACTGCGATCGTGTATCTGCGGACCGTTTCTACGTATTGCGGATGCGTTGCGGCTTCAAACGTTGCAGTCGGTTCCTTGGTGGCCGCCGCGGCCAGCCGTCGAAAGTGCTTGCGCGCATCAACGTGCGGCTCTTCTTGAACGGTACGTCCCAACACGTGTGCGTTGTTGAGCGATCGCTTCCACAGTGTCATGAGCATTTCTTCCGTCGGTGGGTGTCGCCACACCCGATAAACGCATGCTTGATCCTCAATGTCCCACGCACGTCGTTCTGCGTTCCAGTAGCGCACAGGACGAAAACGAAGCGTATCAATCCAAATGGCTCCCAACGCAATCATTTCCATGTAGTTTTGTGGATAGTAGTAATCGCCCATGTCGGTGTTGTTTCCCGTCTTGATTTCAAGTCCACCGCGCGTAATGTCGTACTTGGCACGCTCTTCTGCATCGTAGTGCTTGGCTATGCTCTCTGGCACATTGTCCCACGTAAGCGATGGATCACGCACACCCATGTCGGGTGATGCTCCCCATCCAATGGGATACCCTTTGGGTGCAGGACACCATCCCACTTCATCGAGCGCTCGCGCTGGGTACAAGAGCGAGTACACAAACAACGCCTCGTTCTCACTGTACGTTCCACGCCGCATGCGCAGACGTGCCACGGCACTGAATGATGATCCATCATCGACACTGGTAGCGTCCTTGGGCACAAAATATCCCAGCAGCTTGTAGGCCTTGCTTCCGCCCGCACCGCGCAGACTGAACCAGAGCGGTGTGCGTTGAGGAATGGCACGCGGATCGATTCGCAACCCCCAATGTGCTGGATCAACGTCGGGTGGGAACCATTTCAGCGTCTGCATCGACGACTTCAGCAGCTCCGGCATCACACGCATTCCGAGGTCGATATCTGCGCGCAGCACCAAATCAAAGCGTGCATCCTGGCGAACGGTCACATTGACGATTCGCACGTGCATTGCGTAGATTTGATCATCATCGATGCGCAACTGATGCGTCTCATAGCACATGTACTCGAGATCATTGCTGCGATACACAAGATGCTCAAAAGCAGCGTCTTTGCGCGTTGGCTGCAGAGTTCTGCCAAACACCACAGTGCGTTCCACGCGTGCTCGCCCGACGTATTCTGCACCAACATAGACACGTGCAGCACGCTCACGATGAATGGGCGGCTTAAACGTGATGATGTAATCGGCCGAATCCATTTGACCGCTATCAATGTCTCCACCATCACCTTGATGTGTTGTGATGCACTTGACGACAAACATGCCATCTTGCGAGCGCAGTCCGTGAACGAACCAACGCAGACATCCGCATAGCTGCTCAGCACGCGGCTCATGCACTACTACAGCAGCAGCGGTGGTATGCGCGCGCTTGCTCATTGTATGCGCTGGTTATTTGGTGATTTGTTGTTTGATGTGTAGAAAGAGTGATGATTGATTGTTGGGCAAATTTTTTGCAAAGATGAAAAGAGGTGCTCCAAGCAAGCCGGAAGCGCTGACGTTCAAAGAGCTTGCAGCCGCGTGGGATGCAAGCACAGCACCTGCAAAGACTGCATCCGTTGCCGCAATCGACATTATCAGCCCACCACCGTCACCAACGGATGCCGCCGATTGGGTGCAGCGAGTGCGTGAGCGCTGTATGAAAGCAGCAACGGACGGAAAACTCGAGGTTGAGCTTTGCTTTGACGGAGCACATGTTCAACCGTACTGGCCTGCAGGATATGGACCATGGTTCATACACGCATACACCACAATGGCAGCCTACAGCAGTGATGCTATGCTGGCACGTATCCGCGAAGTCGCCCGTGGCTATTTGGAGGAGCTTGTCGACATTTTCCACCAGTCAGCACCAACGGTCAAGGCATTTCGACACGGCATGTGCATCACAATTTCGTGGACACAAAAGCGATTCTGCAAGTAACAATTTTTTTTTGATCGTGACGACATTTGGCCACAATGAAAAATCGCGAGTTCAATTTTTCGTCTTCACCAAAAATCATGTCGGCGAAAAATTGCGTGACCACAATTTTAAAAAATTGGTCGACCTATGAACTCGCGATTTAAGATGCGCTTACGTGAAGTTTTTCACGTAAGCGCATCTTAAATCGCGAGTTCGATTTTTCGTTTGATCACGATTTTTCGACGACATGATTTTTCGACGACGCGATTTTTCGACGA
>Ga0070726_10000667_pt1 | contig 39707 bp, 31 predicted proteins | sample tdAd471_FD_67275 | JGI IMG/M metagenome (GOLD analysis project Ga0070726, IMG submission 67275) | Marine sediment microbial communities from the Atlantic coast under amendment with organic carbon and nitrate - tdAd47.1 | ecosystem: Environmental > Aquatic > Marine > Coastal > Sediment | place...
AAGGCCAGGAATAAAAATACTGGTAAGGTCAGTCGTTTTTTGCCACGCAAGCCATACATGGTAGCCACCTCCAGAGAATGAACTGAGACTAGCACGGCGGAAACCGGGGGGTCAAAGCGGATGCGGCAACGGGCCCTGTCACCGAACCACGTGGGCGGCACTACTGTACTGGTGAGCCGCCTGCTCACCATACTGGACAGCAGCCTACTTTGGCGATACGTTTATTTTACCTGAAGGCAATTTCCTGGAAATTTAGTCTAAGGAACCTGCCTAACCATTTGAATACCTCCCGAGCTTCGAAGATCAGGCAGTCGGTCAAAGTGAAACCAGACCCGCAACAGACACTCGAACCTTTTCTTGCTTCCAGCGATCGTCCTGAAGGCACGCTGAGCTACCATGAGTTGCAGGGATATCTGTTTGCTATAGCCTGTGCGCCGGAAATGATCATGCCATCAGAGTGGCTCCCACCGATTTTCAATGATAGCGAAGCCGGGCTTGCAGATCTGGCGGAAGCTGAAGCCGTCATGGCATCGATTATGTCTCTTTATAACGATTTCAATCGGATGGTTCTAGAACGTAATGTTAAACTTCCCAGCGATATAAAGCTGAAGGAACCATCGTCAGCCAACATTGGGCCCGAATCTGCAATCGGAAAGTGGTCTCGCGGCTTCTTTTTCGGACATAGCTGGCTGGAGGAGCTTTGGCACGAAACCCTGCCTGAGGAACTCGACAATGAACTGGGGGCCTGCTTGATGACATTGTCTATATTCTCGGAGCGGAAATTGGCTAACGCCTATTACCAGGAATTAGGTGCTATGGAAGTAGAGCCGTTCGAAGACTTCGTTGACAAAACTGCGAAACTCTTCGAGTCAGCCATGAACAGTTACGCGCATATTGGCAGATGTATCTATGAGGTAGTGCTGGAACGCAATTCACCAAGACCGGTAGTCCATCCTGAAAAAGTCGGTCGGAATTCCCCCTGTCCTTGCGGTAGCGGAAAGAAATACAAGCATTGTTGCTTACAATAAAAAAAGTAATTCGCGATGAAGAAACTGTGCTTCATACTGCTTGGGAACCTCTGATCAACTATGAAAGTGCTCAGCGGGAGTCTGTCGGGGCTTTCCTTGTTATAAATTGGATTCCTGGGCTCGACCAACGTCGACATCGATTACAGCGGGAACGATTTCCTTCGACTCGGGACCGTCACCATCGATATCGAAAACGAAATCTGGATCGGCGGCATTCGAGGTAGTTTCGGTATCGCAATATTCCCAAACCAGCCAGTGCAATAGCGACTAGTGTCAGTTTTTAGTACACTCGATCCACAGGTCAATGGCAGATTGCAAATCGAACACAAACAATAATCAAACAGGTAGAATGGGAAGCAACAATGCAAATACAGAAGATGGCTACATTCCTGCTGGTTGTTTTTTTCACAGCTCCCGCACTGGTTAACGCGCAACAGTCTGATCCCGGGTCATGGACAGCAATTGTACAAAACGAATTCAGCGTCATACCCGATATCACTTATCGAAAAGCCAACGGTGTAGAACTCAAGGTCGATATCTATCAACCTCGAAACACTGAAGGCCCGGTGCCTACATTTATTTATTATCATGGCGGAGGCTGGGTCGCGGGTTCCAAGGAAGCAAATGTCCTGCGTCTGATGCCTTACCTCGAGCAGGGGTGGGCAGCGGTCAATGTGCAATATCGCCTGGGCGATGTCTCTTTGGCGCCGGCAGCCGTCGAAGACAGCCTTTGCGCTCTGCGTTGGGTTGCGCGCAATGCCGAGCTTTATGGCTTCGATGTCGACAGACTTGTAGTGTCTGGCAATTCTGCGGGTGGGCACCTTGCTTTGACTACCGGAATGATGCCATCCCATGCGGGACTGGATCGACAATGTCTTGGGTCTGAAACGCCAGCCGTAGCTGCGATTGTAAACTGGTACGGAATTACCGACGTGAGTGATCTCCTTAACGGCGTCAACCAAAAGTCTTATGCGGTACGTTGGCTCGGCGCTCAACACAATATGTACGAAATAGCTGAACGCGTTTCACCGCTGACTTATGTTCGTCCCGGCCTGCCGCCGACCATTTCTATTCATGGCGATGCAGACCCGACAGTTCCATACGACCATGCCGTGCAATTACATCGAATGCTGGATCAGGCACAAGTCACGAATCAACTCGTTACTGTTCCCGACGGGGGCCACGGGGGATTTCCAGCGAATCAGATGCTGCGAATCTATGATGCAATCTTTTCTTTCCTGGATGACAACGTGAAACCTTAGCTTCATGGGGTGTTGTTATTTAATCGATTGGTCCACTCCTGGCGGTTTTGTATTTGGAACCCTCTGATTAATAAGAAATAAAAGTCGCCCTGCTGTCAATCTCCGACTTTCAATCGGCAATTGCCTGAAAAACGAGGCCAAGCCTGGGTCAGGGCTCCGGAGTCCAGGCGACGATGCGCAGCGGGCCACCACTGCCATCTGCAATTTTCATCGGCAGTGCCACGACGTAGCTGCCGATTGCGGGCAAGTCGCCCAGATTTGCCAGGTTTTCAAAGCCGGGGATGTTTTCCGAGTAAAGAATCACATGGGTGCGAAAATCCTGGGACTGCCCGTAATCGACACTGGCCGTGTCCAGACCGAAAGCGGCAATAGAGCGGTTGTCTACCAGCCATTGGGCAGCCTCGGGCGACAGCCCGGGAAAATGCAGCTGAGGGACCGCTTCGGGACCGGTCAGATCCGTTCCCAGGTAAGCCGACCGGTCGGAGTAGCTGGCGTCCCAGCCCGATCTCATCAGCAGAATGGCATCGTCCGGTATCCGACCGTGTTCGACCTCCCACGCCGTCAGGTCAGACACGGTCAGCTGATAGTCAGCGTACGCCCGGTCTGATACGTCAACGACCACCGCCGGAGCAATCAGTCGGTTCAGCGGAATTTCATCGCTGGTCTGACGCCCGGCGGCAAAGTGAATCGGCGCATCCAGATGCGTCCCGCCGTGTTCGGCGCCGGAATAACGGTAGGATGCATAGAACCAGCCACCATCGGTCACTCCGTAATCGAGTTGCTCAAGTTCGAATCCCTGCACGTCGGTGGGCCAGTAGACACTGTCTTCAGAGAATGAATGAGTCAGGTCCACCCAACGACCCGCGGTGTGACCGAACACATCCGCCAGTGTCGGCTCGGCGACAGCCACGCCGGCAGGCTCGGAATTCCGGGGCTGGCATCCGGCCATGGCCAGAATTATAAGAAAGATCGGGAGTCGATTCATAATTCGTCAGTCAGCAATCAGTTGGAAAGGTTCATTCGGGACGATGTATTCTCCCCTTAATCGCAAGCGACATTCAATCACTACGTTATCGTTTATCCGGTATTTCCTGCTATGGCAGGCCGAACAAGACCCGGCAAACGTGATGCTGCCCTGTTGCGTCAGATTCGCATCGACAATGAAATCGGATGAGGCAACCGACACCGGTAACCGCTCAATGGGGGTGTCGACATTCCTGGCCAACGCGCAAGAGCAGATCGTGGTTTGTAGTCAAGTCTCTTGTTATCAGTTGATGCCAAGGGGGTTTTTCATCCCGTTTTCGATCGGTTCCACCAGCAATCCGGTAATGGCGCGAGGCAACTGCGAAATCACTAACAGATCGCCGCTGGAAATCTGCTCGGACCGAACCAGTAGATTGAAAACACCGTCACTGTCCAGGAAATCCCCTACTTCTTCGTAACGTACCCCCTGCAAACGATTCTCCACGACCTTGTATAAAGTCTGGTCCTGATATAGCGCATAAATCGGCATGGGTATTACCTGGCTCTTTTCGGGAAGAGTGATTGCCAGCTGAAGGGTTCGTCCTATATTCAGTGTGTCATCTACTACGACAGCGAAAAATGCATCGACACCGCTCTGACCCGGTTTGACGTCGGCGGCGAGCCGCACCAGGGGAAAACTGAGTTTTCGTCCTTCAAGTTCCGCAGTAGCCATGACCTTATCGCCACGAGCTATGATTGCTCTGAGCTCACTGGCCGTACCTGCCGGAACTGAGGTCCTGATTTCCAGACCGGAATAATCGGCAATCCGGACCAGGCTGGAGCCCGCGATAACGCGATCTCCCTGGCTGACGTCGGTACGGATAATCCTGCCGGCAAAAGGCGCTGTTATTCTCGCCTGATCCAGTTCTATCCGGGCTTTCTCCAGGTAAGCGGATGATTCATCAACGTTTGCCTGTTGCTGCGCAATACGATTTGGAAAATCTTCCACCCTGGCCAGGTGCTCTTGGATCTGGATGACTTTTTCACTTGCTTCCTGGCGGGTCAGATCAAGATCGGAATCGGAAATCATGCTTTTCTGGTGCAATTCGACGGCACGCTGCAGTCTGGCTTCCGCGATATCCCGCAATTGCTGATACTGAGCAACCAGACTGATTGCCAACTGTTGTTCGGTTTCCACCGATCTCAGCTGTGCCAGATTTTTCTCGTAATTGGCCAACGCAATGTCATGGGCCAGTTGGGCCTCGGAAGCGTCCAGTTCAATGATGATGTCACCCTGTTCAACCCACTCGCCTTCATGGCGGTACACCGACTTGACCGGCGCACTGATGCTTGTTTTCAGGCTGGCCACCTGGCGTGACTCTACCTTGCCGTAAGCGAAGTACTGCGGTGACAGGTCGGTCGGACGTGCCGGAACCACCGATACCGGCCAGGATCTTTCAGCCTGTTCGAGCGGCGCCGCATTTGGCCCTGTCTTAATGACAATAGCCGCCAGCACGATAGAGACGAGCAAAACGAACAGCCAGGCAAATCTCGTTGCCAGGAATTTGATCGGTTTACCAAACCACGTTTCACTATTCATAAGTCACCTTTGCCCGGGCTCTGCTGTTACAGTACCGAAGACATACCGTCCCAGAATATTTCCAGCCAGCTGTTTCTTGTCTTCTATTATTATAATCAGTGCCGGTATCACCAACAGCACCAGCAGTGTCGAAAAAGCCAGGCCGAAACACAGTGTGATGGCAATCGGCACCATGTAAAGAGCGAGACTGAAAGTTTCAAACATCAGCGGGCCAAGCCCCGCTATTGTAGTCAGTGAAGTCAGGACCACCGCCCGGAAGCGGGACATAGAAGCTTCATGAATGGCTTCCTTGTAATCTTTTCCTTCTGCCAATGCACGGCGGAAAAAACTCACCAGGATGATGGAATCATTGACCACTATTCCGGTCAACGAAAAGAACGCCAGCAACGACATTGCCCCCAGGTCATAGCCCATGACCAGGTGTCCCACGATAGCGCCAGTCAAGCCCAGCGGAATCGCGGCCATGACTGCAAGCGGCCAGAGATAGGAAGAGAATGACCAGGCCAGGATCAGGTAAATAAAAATAACGGTGAGCAGTGAGCCGATCTTCATGGCGTCGAGTATCTGTTGATTGCGCAAAGTCACACCATCCAGGCCGGATGTCAGATTGTAGCGGGCCTTGATCTCGGCGAGCGCGTTATCTGAAATGTGCGAAAGCACCTGGTCTGCGTTGTTCTGTCCGGCATCTACACTGGCGCTTACCACGACCGACATGAAGCCGCTGTTGTGGTTTATGACGTCGATCCCGCTGGCATGGGTCAGGTCCGCCACCATACCCATCGCCACCGTTTCACCGGCCGGTGTCAGCACCGGCAGCTGCTTCAGTGACGCCCTGTGATCGCGTTCCTGGTCGGGCAGCATGACCATGACTTCAATTTCGGTATCGTTCTCATTAAATACCTGTACTCGCTCGCCGTTGTAGGCCGCTCGTAACTGGCGCCCCAGCGCTTCGGTAGAGATGCCTAACGATTTACCGACTGGATTCAGGGTGTAAACAATCTGCTCTTTGCCGTATGGAAGGTTGTCGTAGACATTTGAAACACCTGGATAGGATGCCAGGGCTGCCTGCAGCTCTTCCGATGCCTGTTTCAGCGTTGGCACATCGCGACCACGTAAAACCAGCGAGATGTCCGGCATACCATTGTTAGCACCACCGGTGGCTTCCAGGTAAAGCTCTTCCACGTACGTTGGCCTGTCTGCTTTTTCCCGCCATCTGTTGACGAATTCCTGCGGGCTGGCCTCCCGCACTTCCTCCCACGCGTATTCAAGCCGCAGGGAGGCGTACTGATTGCCGGTTTTTCTTTCCTGGTTCAGTCTGGCGCTGTTGAACCTGGTGATATGGCCCGAAATATTGACCCCACCCAGCTCAGTATCGGTAGCTGCCATCGTCTGCTCCAGAAACTGCATGAATTCTTTGCGATTCTGTTCATTGGCCTGAGCACTGAATTTTACATTGGCCTCCAGCATTTCCATGCTCATGCCAGTAACCATGTTCAGTCCGACACGACCGCTAACCAGCAGACTCAGTGCCACGATGACACAACCGATTGCCAGACAAAGTGTTGTACCTGGCTTGGATAAAGCCTTATCCAGAACAGGTCGGTAATAGTTATCACGGAACTGGTAGAAGCGGCGATTGAATCTATTGCGAAAGCTCTCGGGGTTTTCATCGGTAATCCTGGCCAGGCTGTGTCGCAAGTGGCCGGGCAGTACCAGAAAACATTCAACCAGCGAGGCAATGATGACGCACAAAAGGACCATCGGCATAGTCATGATGATCGCGCCTACCTCACCTCCGGTGATCAATAACGGCACAAATGCCGCCATGGTGGTCAATGACGAAGTGATAACAGGAAGTAGCATGCGCCTGGCGCCGGCAGCCGCTGCTTCTTCGGCAGACAATCCCTGTTGGTAGAGCGTGACAGCGTCTTCGCTGACCACTATGGCATCATCCACCACAATTCCCAGGGCCATGATGAATGCGAACAGTGCGACGATATTTATACTGCCGTTGAAGAGGCCAAAATAGATCACGGTGGCGAACAGGAAGCTGACCGGGATACCAATCATTACCCACCAGCCGACTCTGCCATTGAGGAACAGAAACAGGGTCAGAACCACCAGGACAAGACCGGAAAGGCCGTTCTCGTAGATAACCCGCAGCTGCTCCTTCAACAGGATCCAGGATTCCTGGTAGACATGAATTTCTACTCCGGCCGGTAAATCCGCTTCCGTTTCCTGCTTCCATTGCTCCAGTACCTGCGCGGACAGAATGGCGTCGGAACTGGTCAACCTTAACAGCTGCATTTCTATAGTTGCTTTGCCATCGCGGGTCAGTTGGGGCTGACCCACTTTCGGTCGTTTTTCAATCTCTGCGATGTCACCCAGTTGCACCAATCGGCCACCTGGCTGCAGTGCCACTTCCATATTCCGGAATTCAGACTCCGCCCGTTTCTGTTCCAGGCTGCGCAGCTGCATCTCGCCCTGACCGCGGCCGATTGTGCCAGCCGGTGCATCGGTACTGCGTGATCTGACTTCGCGCGCAACCTGGTCCAGGCTGGTATTCAGCTCGATCAGGGTGCCACTGCTGACCTGAATGGCTATTTCCTCTTCCGGCATACCATCGAAGATGATCCGCTCTATTCCCCTGGCGTACAGATCCTGTTCCATTTCCCGAACCAGCGGCACCAGTTCCACCAGGGAGCCGTCGGCACTGATCGCCACGGTGGCAATATCTTCATAGTCGGTGGCCCTGGCCACCACGATCGGTTCCATATCAACCGGGTAGTTCCGCACCTGGGCAACCCGGTCTTTCACCGTATCCACTGCCTTGGTCATATCGGTGTCAAAGCTGAATTCCAGTCGAAAACTGGCCGAGCCCGGCAGGCTGGTGGAATACATAGTCTGCAAGTCGACAATATTGGCAATCTGCTGTTCGATAGGAACCACGATCAGCTGTTCCACGTCCTCTGCAGAAGCTCCTGGCCAGGCTGCATTGATAGTGACCACGGGCCACTCTACTGACGGATCCAACTGAGTATTGATCTGCGAGGCTGCCCAGAAGCCGGACAGAATCATCATGATCATAACCAGGTTGGATGCCACCTTGTGGCGAACGAAGAGATCTATGATTGTGTGAGTCTTATTCATTCTTGTAACTTGCGCGTAATGTGTTTATCGACGCCGTCAGGTCGGTTGTGGTTACAAGGACACTGAACCCGGGCATGAATCCAGGACAACATCTGTACGCCGTAACCTGCGCTGACTGAAATTCAATCGCTTATTTCTATGATGGTCTCTGCTTTCATTTTGGATGATTCGGGCCTCCCGGGTTTCGAGCTGTGTGCACGGCTACTCAGGCAACTGCATTCACAACTTATAGCCTTCACAATCCGTGCCAACATTTATCCTTTTGTATTTCTTAGGCTTTTTATTCGAAAGCTGATTCGGGATGGCAATCTTCACCAATTTTTAGGCAAGCGGGGCATTTCCTTGCCGCAGCGCGGCCATTAGTGGTTTGAAAACCTGCACAGCACTGCAAAGTGCGCGAAACACCCGGGGCTTCATTCTTTGTTCTCACTTTCTCCTGCGATCGCGGGAACTGTCACCATAAAAAGCCGGTGGCCTTTTCCTGGCCGCTCCTGCGCATCCGTGCAGGTCCTGAAAATGGGGGGATTACCATCGGGGCGCCGGGAGGATTTCGAGCCGATTTTTTTCGAGAGAAAGGTCGAGGGCCAGAGCGACCTGATAGTCGACGAGTGGTGTGAGGGCTACTGCCGCGGCGTGGGATTTGCCGAAGAGGCCTGGATGGCCGGTAGCAAGGAAGTGCTAGAGTCGCTGGCGCCGATAAGTGCTTTCACGGCACAGACCTGCTGGGTGAACCATGAACGGACCGACGCGCAGGTTCAAATTCTGCAGCAGGCTATCACGCACGACGTATGCAGGATACATGAATTCTGGCTGGAGCGGCACGAAGACAGGGTGTCGGGATCACAAACCGTGTAATTGACACGATCACTTGTTTGTACATTCCACCGGGCTTCATGTGACAATACTGGCTTCGAACGGATTATCCTGTCATCGCTCCCTGCTGGGATCGGCGACTCAGGCCAGGAACATAAAAATGAATCTATTCTATAAATTTACAGTCAGTCGACTATTCTCCTTCCTATTCACCTGTCGTAAAGGTTTCGTTATTGGCATTGTAAGCATTGTTTTGGCAGGGTGCGTGGGCGATGGAATAAACCGCTCCACCGGCGAAATGGTTGATGATGCATCTGTGGCCAGCCGGCTAAAAACTGCTTTGCTCGCCGATGGCACTACAGATGGACTTGATATTGAAGTTGAATCCTATCGAGGGCGTGTCCAGTTGATCGGCTTTGCTGATTCTCAAGCTGAGGTTGACCGTGCGCTGGAAATCGCTGGCAGTACAGCAGGTGTTATGAGTGTTTCCAATGCACTTCAGATCGTATCCAATGCCCGCCGCGTCGGTGAGTACATTGATGACACTGTACTTGTCACCAGAATCACCAGCGCGCTGACAAGAAATTCGGCTGTCAGCGCATTCAATATTGAAATTGAGGTGAACCGTGGAGTTGTTATTCTGGGAGGATTTGTGGATTCGACGCAGGAACGTGATCTTGCCGGCCAGGTCACCGAGGGGATAGACGGAGTCGAACAGGTCATTAACAGCTTAGAGATAAGGTAAAGAATCAATCACCGGGGTTGTCCCCGAAAGCCCAAGGGACACTCATAGTCTAATAACTTACGCTTTATGCATGCAGCGGATTCTTGGCAAGCGGATTCTTGGGATAAGTACCGTGGGAGGGTTGATTCACAGGAACAGAGGCAACAGTCTGGAATTCAGACTCGCTGGACGAGGATGTCGATGTGCTGTCTGGCCGTGCTGCGTCGAATGCTTATTTGTACTGGCGAGTCGCCCTGCTATTTGACTACTACGGTGACGTCGGTAGAGCGCAAGTACGTGCCGTCGTCTGCATAGGCGCGTAATACATACGTACCGGGTTTGCTGAACGTGGCGGTCGACGACACTTCTTCACCCTGAGGGTCGACCGGCAGCAGGCGGGGTGCCAGGGAAACATCCCCGGTGCCCCGGTATACGATCCAGGTAACGGCCAGTCCGGTCTTATCAGCCGCAGCGTAGTGGACCACCTGTTGTTCCTTGGGCCCGTTTCGACCAATCGTTCCACCGACGACCGGCAAGTCGTTGGGCAGCGGGGGCAGTTCAGAGAGGCGTCGCGCCTGCTCGCCGGCGGGGCCGGGCATACCATCGTCCCGGGCCAGGACACGCAAGACGACGGGCGTACCCACAGAGGCGTAAACCTGACCTTCCACCGCTACCGCACGAATAGCCGGGGGATGGTTGGACAGGGCTACTTCGGTGCGTCCGCTGGTACCGCGTCCCCGATTGGCATTCCATACACCTTCGTCGATACTCCAGATCGAACTCCGCTCCAGGGTGCCAATGGCAGTGTTGACCTCGCCATTGTGAGTCACGGTCCAGACCAGTTCCTTGCCTACGAAATCCTCCGGAACCTGCACGCCGAAAACGAATTGCTGGCGTCGGGGATAAAAATAGGTGGGCTGTCCGCGATCGACGGGACCCGGTTCAGGCAACAGCAAGTCAGGTGAAACCGGTCCGGCGATGGAAACATCGTCCGCTGCTTCAAATTTGTTGTTGATGCCAATGGGCACTGTCGGTAACGCTTCGTAGTTACGGTTCAGATACCCAAACCACATTGTGTATGTGCCGTCGGGATTCTTCTCGAAACCCTCGAAGATGGGTTGAATGCTCTGCCCATAACGGTGGAGCACCTGAGCAGCAGTCTGCCCCCCGACGAGTAAAGACAGTAAAGCCATGATAAGGACTGCGCGTTGTCGGTTTGCAAGAATTACCATCGCTCATCGACTCCTTGATTTGTATTGATTAACCAGGCGCCTTCTATTCGCTATTCGTCATCGCTTGATTCCGCCGTTCTTCGACAGCCTCCTCGAATTCTTCATCGGTCAGCTCGTAGTAGCTGATCCAGGAAAATGCCATTTCATCGGTAGACCTTTGCCCGAAACCTACCCAGTTGCGCGAATCACCAGCCCAGGGGTTACTCTGCGAATTGTTGTACCAGCTGGTTACGTGAATCATAGAACCCTTGGGAATCAGTGGCTGTACTTCCTCTTCGTAGTTGTACGCAATATGCCAGCCAAAATCCCAGTCGGCGCAGCTAAGCGTCTGCCTTCGATTGTCCTGGTAGATAACTTCCAGGCACTGACGGGTGCCGAGGTTGTGCAGGTGCGGTTGGAACGCGGTTATCCTTATGTTTTCTTCGATGTACTCGTAACCATCGGTCCGCGCGTTAGCCTGGCCACCGGCGATATCCAGATCTTCATTGTCCGCCATGTGGGATCGAATCAGTTCATTCTCGGGTTCCTCGCCTGGAGGCAACAACCAGAGGCCCAGTTGGGTGCGGTCGGTATGGTCGGTGCCGTCGGTGGCTGCAGCGTAATGAATGTTCCAGACAAGCTCGGTTCCGGCCTTGATAAGCTGGCCGGTGCCTGGCGGATTTATATCCGCGGTCTTACCGAGCGCGTATTCACTGAGAAACCCACCGCCGCCCTCGGGAAACCGCATGGAAGTGGTCGCATGGTGCACCACCGGATAGCCATCAGCAGACGGTTTTGTTTCGAAAGCCTTGATCCAGCGGTCCTCGGTCAGCCCCGTGTCACTGACAAATGTCATCCACCAATTAGGCCCGCCGGCAGGGACGGTGAACGGTTCCGGTATGGGAATGATTACATCCGGCGGCCGGCCCATCTCGTCCTCCAGGGTCCACGCCACTTGTTCCTCAAAAACAGGTACCGGCGGCAGATTGGCCAAATCGCCCTGCAGACCACCGCCATCGACCCATCGGACCAGGGTGTCGATCTCCGCGTCGCTGAGGGATCGGTCATCCTTGAAGCCCTGCACGCCGATTGTCTTATCAATGAAAAAGGGTGGCATTTTGCGATCGACAACCCGTTCTTTGATTATCGGCGCGAATGCCCTGACGACGTCATATTCGATCAGGGACATCGGCGCAATTGACCCCGGTCGGTGGCATTCGACGCATTTCTCGTAAATGATCGGCGCGACGTCATCTGCGAAAGTGGGAGCGGATTGACCCTGTTGTGCGACAGCGGACGTTCCGGTCAATATCCCCGCCGCCACTGCTGATAAGCTGTTGAGAAGCACGCGCCGGGCAGCCAAATGTATCCACGGTGGCGTTATTCGTAAATTGATCATGAAAGTAAACTCCTGCATTTACCAGTGCCAAGTTGTGCATCGAGGGGGACACTGGTGATGCATGTTATTCTGGGGGACTTTGACAGAAGTCAAGCACACCATTCGGGAACAGTCAAGAGCAAAGGAGCAGCTCAGTATCAGGCAGTTCGCTCCAGAACAGACAGCGTTGCTGAATTGATGAGTACAAAACCGGGAAGTAGTCTTGGGGAACGTGGGGGGGAGGGGGTGGGAAGCGGTGTTGTTTGTTCATATTTCTGGATTTCATGGTGAAATCATGGCAGAAGCCCGGTTACCACGTTGTCGCTTGAGGCTCATTGCCGGGTCCGGGTTTCCTCGCCATGAAACAGAACAAGTGCGACGAAGCGGTAAACACCGTGAACGAACTTGCTGTAAGGCAGAGTGACAAACAGCGAGAAAACGAAGCCTAGGTGGACCAGTAACAGCACACCCATGGCCGTGGTTTCCCGCAGCGCCAGCAGGGCCAGCCCTGTCAGGCTGACCAGGAACAACAGGGCCAGGAAGCCATAGTCCATACCGTACTGCCGGGTATCCACGGGGCGGGTATCACTGCGCAGTTTCACCCAGGTTAACCCTGCGGGACCGACCAGCAATCCGACCCCGCCAACGGTGCCAAGCAGCACCGGCAGGCTGAGAAACGGAAACGGCGAGAGACGACCAAGAAAATACTCGTAGACCGTGGCCGTGCAGGTGGCAGCAAAGCACAGCAGAAATCCCCACATGGTGAACTGATGGAAGATTCGCCGCTGATTACTGAAGGATTCGTTTTCCGCATTGCAACCTTCCCCGTGCCCGCCTCCAAGGTAGCGCATGGTGGCGGCACTGCGCAGCGCCTGTCCAAGAGCGCGCAGCGTCATTTTCTGTTGTGGCGTTTTACTGGCCCTGCCGAAGCGGGCTGCACTGACAGCCATACTGAAAATGGCAAACAGAAACACCGTTCCGGCCGTGGCAACAAGAAACTCGTGGCTGACTACCTGATAAAAAGCGCCGGGCTGAACCTGCTGTGATAGCAGGGTGTCCCTGTTAACCAGTAACGAACCCAGCAACAGGGTCAGGAAAAGAACCACGGCGGTTGCCACAGACATCACCAGGCCGTTTTTCTGGAACAGTTTTCCCATAAATCCGGGCCAGGAAAACTGTGCATAGCTGGCTATACGCTGCTCACTGAACGCCAGGGGCGCGTTGATACTGAAAACGTGTGGCGGTGCATACTGACAGGCGTGGTAGCAGGCGGTGCAGCCATGACAGAGATTGGCCAGGTAATCCAGCTCCTGCCAGTCCACTTCGCGACGTCGGGACAGGGTCTGGAAAGTTGCACAGAAACCCTCGCAGTAACGACAGGCATTGCAGATATCCAGCACCCGTTTCAGTTCCGTCGCCGAAGCCGACTCCCCGCTATTGGCGGCGTTTTCCGCTGCAGCAGCCCCCTGCCTGGCAATAATTGTCACGTCAGACATGCCGCTTCCATCCCTGCCCTTCTGCCGAAGACGCCCCCGATACTCATACCGGTACCGGCACAGTAGCCGCGACCGAGTATATTGCCGGCCATGATTTCTCCTGCGGCAAAGATATTTTCACAGGGGTTGCCGTCGGCATCCAGCACCCGGGCACTGGAATCCACGGCAGCGCCCATGTAGGTGAAGGTGATGCCCGGTCGTAATGGATAAGCGTAATAGGGTGGCGTATCCAGGGGCAATGCCCAGTGAGTTTTGTCCGGTGTCAGGCCCGTGGTTCGGCAATCATCAAGTACGTCCGGGTTATAGTTCCCTTCCTGTATCGCCTGGTTGAAGGCCTGGACGGTTGCACACAGTCTGCCGGGGTCGAGGTCCACCAGTCCGGCAAGTCCCTGTATTGACTCCGCGCTGATCGCCGGAAACACTGACGGCATGAACCGATCGATGGTCTTGCTGTCGATAATTGAATAGGCGATCTGTCCCGGCTGTCCGGCGACCAGCCTGCCCCATATGGCGTATCGCCTGGGCCAGAAGTCCTCGCCCTCGTCATAAAATCGCTGGGCATCCCGGTTTACCACGATACCGAAACAGACGCTGTCCAGGCGGGTGACAATGCCGCCATCAAATCTGGGTGCCCGGGCGTCGATGGCAACGGCGTGACACTGGTCCGGTGTGCCGACGGTGCGGATGTTGTAGCGCATCAGTTCCCTGAGCATCTGACCGCGGGCGTAAGGTGTACCCCGGATGATGAAATTGGCCGCCTGTTCTCCCCAGGCCTCCTTCAGCCACTCCAGGTTGGCCTGGAAGCCGCCGCTGGCGATGACCACTGCCCGCGCCCTGATGGCACTGGCAAACCCGCGGTCGATGACACGGGCCAGGCGGAACTGTCCGTCGGCAATATCCAGTTCCCGGGCTTCGGTGTGGTAACGGATGTCCACCCCCAGTCGCTCCGCGGCCAGGTACAGGGCATTGACAAGGGCCTTGCCACCACCGAGGAAAAACGCGTTGGTGCGGGCCAGGTTCAACGTGCCACTGAGTGCCGGCTGAAAATGCACGCCGTGTTTCTGCAGCCAGTGGACCAGGCCGGGGGATTCCCTGATCATCAGCCGGCACAGTGTCTCACTGGTATCGCCTGCGGTGACCCGCAGGATGTCCTGCCAGTATTCCTCCTCGGAGTAGCTGTCCGGCAAGGTAGCCAGCGGCCCGTCATGCATGGCCCGGAGGTTCCGGGTATGACGGGAATTGCCGCCACGCATGCTGCGATCGGCGTGTTCCACCAGCGTGACCCGGGCACCGGACTCGGCGGCGGCAATGGCCGCGCACAGCCCGGCATGGCCGCCGCCGATGACCAGCACCTCTGTTTCATCGCGCATCAGTGATTGCATCCGGTAATCAGGCGGAAAAACGAAAGTATACCTGTCCGTGATGGCAGTAACCATTGAGCACCCTGCGCAGCCAGGACACTAGTCACCGATACGGCTGTCGACCGGCCTGCCAGCCAGTCGCCTCAGGACCACCAGCAGCCGGCCGCCAAACAGCGACAGCAATAGCAGCACCAGGAAGGTCATGGCAATAGGTCTTTCCAGCAGGTAAGTCCATTGTCCGCCGCTTATCTGGTAGGTATAAATCATCATTTCATCCGCCATGCCACCCAGCAGCAGACCGATCACGCAGGCCGGAATGGAGTAGTCGAACCGTTTGAACACCCAGCCTAACAGGGAAAAAATCATCAGCGTGATGGGGCCGGTGAGGCTGCCGGTCAGACCATACGCGCCGAAAATGGAGAGGGACAGTACCGAAGGCACCAGGTAGCGCATGGGTACCTTGACGACGTTGGCCAGCACGGGAATAAACAGCAGCCCCAGGCCTATCAACAGAAAAGCCTGGCCGAAGTTGGCCAGGATGATGGCATAGACTACATCTGCCTGTTCGCGGATAAACACCGGTCCACCGGTAATATTGTGCATGGTAAACGCCGCCAGCATGACCGCCGTGGCGCCGCCACCGGGGATGCCCAAAGCCAGCAGGGTGGCCAGGGAACCGGCCTCGGACGTACTGTTGGCGGCTTCCGAAGCCACTACGCCAGCCGGATTGCCGCGGCCAAAGCTCCCGGGGTCCCGGGAGCGACGTTTGGTTTCGATGTAGGACAGCAGATTGGCAATGGAAGAGCCGACGCCGGGTATGGAACCGACCAGCACGCCGATAAGGCTGCCGCGGCCGATGACTCCCGGGAATCGCAGCGTGCTGCAGAAGCCCCGCAGAATTTCGCCGACGTTGACCTTGCGCGCCCGGTCGTCCTCTACCAGGTAACGGGCATTGACCAGGCGAAACAGTTCCGACGCGGCGAACATGCCCATCATCGCCGGAATCAACGGAATGCCGTCCAACAACGAATCGAGACCCAGGGTGCCGCGGGTGTTTCCCGCCTCACTGAAACCCACCGTGCCCAGCATCAGGCCCACCAGTCCGGCTATCACTCCTTTCACCGGATTGTTTCCCCCCAGGCTGGCAATCAGGGTGATTCCCCAGAGGATCAGCACCGACATCTCCGCGGGTCCGATTTTCAACACGACTTCGGAAATCACTCCGATCAGCAGCAGCAACACCGTGTAACCTATGATCACGCCGAGACAGGACGCTCCCAGGGCAACTCCCAGCGCCTGGTTGTGCCGGCCCTGGCGCGCCATGGGATAGCCGTCGAAAGTGGTCGAGATTGCCGAAGAAGTGCCAGGTATATTCATCAGGATGGCCGGTATGCTGCCGCCGAAACTGCCACCGGTGAAGATGGCGGTGAGAAACAGCATGGCCTGCATAAAATCCATGTACAGGGTCATGGGTAGAAAGATCGCCATGGCCATGGAGATCTGCAGTCCGGGAATGGCGCCGAAAGTCAGGCCGATCAGGATACCAGGGACCACGATGAGCCAGGGCGTGAAATCGGAGAACAGCAGCTCCAGTGCAGCGGTGAGTGTAGTGATCTCGACCATGGTCAGCCACCGCCGGGTATCAGCAGCAGCGGCATGTCATAGGGCAGCATGGTGGAAAAAAACAGCGAAGCCCCCAGTGAGAATGCCAGTGCATAAGCCAGAATCCACTGCCATTTTCCTTCGCCGCCAAGTTTGAGAAACAGGGCTATGAACACGAAGGTACCCACATCGAGACCCAGCCACGGCAGGGTGGCGACATACCCGACGAACAAGGCAATCGCCGGCAGACTTCCGGTTGCGCCAGCCATCGGACCCTGCTGCCCTGATGACGAGACATCGTGATACACACCGGCTGGGACTGCCGGAATCGGGTCTGCAACCGAATCGGCTGACGTTGTCGGTGGTGACGGCTCCTGGTGCCGATTTACCGCGGGTCGCAGCAGTTCCCTGACCAGGGAAAAGGCACAAAGCGTCATGATTGTCACGGTCAGCGGCAGGACAAACACCAGGTTGTACAGGTGGCTGGAAGCCCGCCAGGTGTCCCACAGGTACCAGCCGGTGAAGGCAAATAGGGAAACCAGGACGGCAAGATCAGCAATCCTGTTGTTGTTAAACTCATCGGGGCGTGTGGACTGATTTTCCGGGCCAGGCAAGGTTATTACTCGTCTTGTTGATTGCGTGTTGTGTGCTTGCTGGTCTGTTGAATTTGACCGGTTGTATTGACATCCACCGGCACCATACCAGAATCCGCTGTCGAGGAAAGTGCTATCTGTTCAGGCGATGGCCAGATACAGAAAATTGACAATCAGGCCGAGGGTCAGGATATCCACGGCGATCCGATGGTCACCATCGCTGGCCCGTCGCAGCACCCTGCTGCCGACCCAGTTTCCGGGAACTGTTGCCAGCCCCAGACCCAGGCCCAGCAGGAAAAGTTCGCCATTCAACAGTGACGTGGAGCCGAACACCGTCATCTTGACAAGATTCATCAGCAGGGTAACCGTTGCCAGGGTCCCGGCAAAGCTCAGGCGGTTCATGCCGGTACCGAGTAAAAACGGTGCCAGGAAAAATCCCGGGCCGACCACGTTACCGGCCAGCACTCCCCAGATGGCGCTGGCCGCGGCCAGCAGCTTCGACCCGGTGCGCAGCTGATGCTGCCGGGCCCAGCGCTTGATGGGAATTGACGCCAGTAAAAACAGCGCAAAGACAATTGCAACAACCCTGGGATGTAACCAGGTAAACAGCAAAGCGCCCAGGGCCGTGGTGGGCAGCCCGAACAGCAGTACGGTGCGGACAGACCGCCAGTCGGTTTCCTTCCTGTAAATCAGCACGCGTGAGCTGTGGCTGATAACAAGCGCGCAGGTCATCACCGGAATGGCCACCTTTATGCCCATGAAATGAGAAAGAATAGCCGTCATCACCACACCACCTGCCAGACCTACTGCACCATGCAGTATGCCGGTAAGAAAGGCGAAGCCGGCCAACAGGCCCAGCATGGCGAGCGAATAATCGAGGATGATCATGGAACCAGTTACTGCGTTTACGTAAATGGAATTGCCGAGTTCACCAGCGCACCTGCAAGGACAGTTCGAAAATGCGGTATTTATCGGGAAATCTGTTCACCAACTGCTGCAGCACGGCTTCTGTTTCCCGCCGGCCGGCAGATTCTTCACTGGTGACGGCATCTCCGTAACCTGAAGGCACTTGTTCATAGATGTTCATAGTTATTCACAGCCAGGGGGCTCCATGGTCAAATCCTGACACGGTCGAACCACAGCCTGTTGCCGAGCCGGCTTATTGAACGGTAGATCGGAAAGACAGGTACAAGTGCCTGTTTGTCGTGTTGTTCATCGGGAGTATCCCACCGAAGTGGATGACGAAAACCGACGAGACGGAACCGGGCCTCGCTGCTGAAATTTATTACCCGGCACCTCGGTCTATTGGATTCGTCGACCCCGAATCTACCGGGTCCACCGATGACGACTACAATAACAGATAATAACAATAGAGAATCTCTGACCAGTTATGGCAATACTCCGGCTTGTAGGCGACTTCACTGACGAGGCGCCTGGCAACGTACTGGCCACGCGGCCAATTGTGCTCCTGCTGCTCATCGGCATCGGTTCAGTGATGCCTGAATCCGTGCTTTCCGCTACCTGCAGCTGTGCCGGTACACCACTGATGGGCGCCCTGGATACCTCGGCGACGGAACAGGGAGACCTTTTTCTCAGCTTCACCTCCGAATTCCATGAAATATCGGACCTGGTTGAGGGGAGCAGCCAGATTGACGATGAAACCGATCGAAGAAGATCTTCCGTGTCCCAGGCACTTGCCATCAACTATGGCCTCAGTGATCGCTGGGGATTGTCGGCACTGGTGTCCTACATCGAACATGAGCGTGAAGTGGGACAGAGTTTTTTTGGCAGGCAGAAAACCTCGGGGCTGGGCGACAGTATCATCATGCTGCGGTACACGCCGCGCTATATCACCCCGTTTTCCCGCCAGCAGGTTTCCCTGGGCCTTGGCGCCAGGTTGCCCACGGGGAAAGATAATGCCGGGAGCCTGATCAGGTTTTCTGAAGACATGCAGCCGAGTACCGGTGCGGCAGGTGCCATATTGTGGGCCAGCCACAGCTACGCATTCAACCAGGCGGCAACCCGGGTCCTGACAAGTTCAGTCTTCTACACGAACAACGAAAAGGAGAACGACAGGGACTACGTTTTCGGCGATCAGCTTGTTGCCACGGCCGACTTTATTCAGAATTTTACCAATGGCCTGAGTTACTCCGTCGGGCTGCGCTACCAGCATACGACCGAAGACCAGCGATTCGATTTCGACGTGCCCAATACCGGTGGGCAATGGCTGGATTTTACTCCTTCCATCAGCTATGCCTTCGATAACGGTCTTGACCTGGGTCTCTCCGGGCGGGTGCCCCTGAAACGCAAATTGAACGGGGTCCTGCAATTCACCACCAGTTACGCCTATGCGCTGTCGTTTACCTACGGGTTCTAGCCCGGGGTGACACCGGCGGTTCGCCCCGCAACCCCGTCTCCCGACAGCCTATCCGCCTATGCCCCGGCGGCACAGTCACCTGCTTCCTGAAATTCCGAAAAATCTGCCCTGCTTCCGTAGCGTGGAAGCAGCAGGCGTGACCCATCCCCGGGTTTTAGTCCACTCACCGGTGCGGGCAGGCAGTTCACCGATAACGACAATTATCCAGGTTGGGGAAGAAAGGGTATTCGCATGACACACGTATAGATAGGTGGCTGCTGAAAGAGCCTGCCGGCCTGAACCGTTTACATACCACCACATAAAGTAGACATCGGTTGAAATCTCTGGATTAACGCAGCCTGCGCCTGCTTGAACGCTGTGCAGGGGGATCTAATTTCAACAACTCTCGGGAAGAACACCACCATGACCAGTAATACTTCAGGTTTCGATCTGTCACCCCAGGGACGTCACCGCAGGTCACTATACCTGTGGGCAGGCGCGTTGGCGGTAGTCCTGCTTGCCGCCTACTTCACGTTCACCGGCCAGGACGATAGCCCCGATAGCGAAGCCCGTATTTCGCTGGTGGCAATCGGTAGCATCGAAAATACCATTGCCGCTTCGGGTAGTCTGCAGCCCAGTGAATACGTCGATGTAGGCGCCCAGGTTTCCGGACAGCTGCAACAGCTTTACGTGGAGGTGGGTGATGTCGTGGAGCAGGGCCAGCTGCTGGCCGAGATTGATGCCCGGGTCCAGGCAGCGCGAGTCGAGGCCAGTCGTGCCAGCATCGAAGCCCTTGAGGCCCAGATTGCCGCCAGGGAAGCCTCGCTGACGCTGGCCCGTGCCAATGCCGAACGCCAGGCCCGATTGATGGCTGCCGATGCCACCAGTCAACTGGACTATGACAATGCCATGAACGCCCTGGCCTCGGCGGAGTCCAGCCTGATTCAGCTGCAAAAACAGATTGAACAGAACCTCGCCAGCCTGGAATCCAGTGAAACCGAGCTGGAGTTCACCCGTATCTATGCACCCATGGCGGGCACCATTGTTTCCGTTTTCATTGAGGAAGGCCGTACGCTCAACGCCAACCAGCAGGCACCGATAATCCTGCGCATCGCCGATCTGGGCACAATGACGGTGGAGGCGGATATTTCCGAGGCGGATATCGGGGATATCAAGTCAGACATGGACGTCTACTTTACCACGCTGGGCGGTGGCGCTCGTCGATGGTACAGCAAGGTCCGGCAGATTCTGCCCACGCCAAAGATCGAAAACAATGTTGTGCTCTACACCGGGCTGTTCGATATCGCCAATGACGACGACGCCCTGCTACCGGAGATGACTGCCCAGGTCTACTTCGTCACGGCGTCGGCCCGGGACGTACTGACCATCCCCATGGGCGCGGTGACCTTTATCGAGAGATCCGCGCAGCGAAACGGTCCGGGCAACAGCCGGCCGGGACTGAACCGGGTGGCGGCCGGGGAACAGGGTGACCTGGCACCGAACCGGCCGGCGGCGCGCCAGCTCATGGATTTTCCATCCGCAACCGGTGCGGAGGCGGAGCGACCAGGGCCACCTGGACGAAATCTCCAGGCTGGCGACCAGGAGTTTGATGCCGACACCGTCAGGCCGGCGCTGGTAACTACCGTTGATGAAGCGGGTAATCAATCCACCCAGCGGGTCCTGGTAGGCGTGACCAGCCGGATTGCGGCGGAAATCGTGGCCGGACTGAATGAAGGTGACCGGGTGGTTTCCGGCGTTGTCCAGCTTCAGCGCCCTGATCGATTCCCCGGGGAAGGCGGCGGACCTCCCGGCGGCTTTGCCGGCAGGAGACCTTTCTGATGACTGCTACCGTGATTGATGATCGGCGCACTCACCCGGCACAACAGACCGAATCCTTGACTGATACCAATGCCGGCACAGAATCCCGTGCCATCCCATTGATTGAATTGCGCGGTATACACCGGCTGTTCAGGACCGACGGTGGCGTCGAAGTGCATGCCCTGCGCGGTATCGATCTGAAGATCTACAGTGGTGAATTCCTGGCCATTATCGGTCAGTCGGGTTCCGGCAAGTCCACGCTGATGAACATCCTGGGCTGCCTGGACCGCCCCAGCAAGGGCACGTACCTGTTCGCCGGCAGGGATATTCAGAGCTTTGATGCCGATGGCCTGGCCTGGCTCCGGCGCGAAGCCTTCGGCTTCGTGTTTCAGAGCTATAATCTGTTGGCTACGGCGACGGCGGGTGAGAACGTCGAGGTACCGGCCATCTATGCTGGTCTGGGACAGCAGGAACGGCGCCTGCGCAGTGAAGCGCTGTTGACTTCCCTGGGCCTCGGGGACCGTATGGAACACCGTCCCAGCGAACTGTCCGGGGGACAACAGCAGCGCGTGTCCATTGCCCGGGCCATGATGAACGGCGGGCAGGTTATTCTTGCCGACGAACCTACCGGTGCCCTGGATTCCCAGAGCAGTATCGAAGTCATGGCTTTACTGGAAGACCTGGCCCGTGAAGGGCATACCGTCATCCTTATTACTCATGACCGCGAAGTGGCGGAGCATGCCGACCGCATTATTGAATTCAGGGACGGGCAGATCATCAATGACAGCGGTCCCGGTGAGGAAGCCGTGGATGCCCGTAACAATCGCCGTCTTCGCGAACTGTTTTCGGGTCGTCAGGCCACCTCGGCACTGACCGGTGTCACCGAATCAGTACGCATGGCACTGCGTTCACTGCGAGCCAATATATTCAGAACCGTATTGACACTACTGGGTATCGTCATCGGCGTCGCCTCGGTGGTGGCAATGCTGGCCATCGGTGAAGGCGCGCAGCAGGATATCGTCGATCGTATCAGCTCTATCGGGACCAATCGCCTGACCCTGCAACCGGCGAGAATGGAGGGTCAGCGGCGCAATATGCCCTCGACCCTGACGTTTGACGATGCCGATGCCATCAGCGCCCAGTTAACCAACATACTGGGCACAATAGCCGAGATTCGTGGCAACGATACCGTTCGCTTCAACCGGCAGGATTACCAGACGACAATTACTGCCACCAGTGAATCCATGCCGGAGTTGCGCAGCTGGCCACTCAGCGAGGGTACTTTTTTTACCCGCGAAGACAGTGACAACTACACGGCGGTTACGGTGCTGGGCAGTACCGTGGCGGACGAGCTGTTTGCTGCGGGTGAAGATCCGCTTGGTGAATACATACTGATTCGCAACATTCCCTTCCAGGTCATCGGCGTGCTCACCAGCAAGGGTGCTGCGGCGGGACCAGGTGGTGGAGACCAGGACGATGCGGTGTTCGTGCCACTCAAGACCGGCGCCCTGCGCCTGTTTGGTGAAACCAATGTCAATTCCATCTCGGTGATGGTGGACGACATAGACCGGATTGCAGAGACCGAGCAGGACCTGACGGAGTTCATGATTGCCCGCCACGGCCTCGAGGATTTCCGCATCTTCAACAGCGCCGAACTGCTGGACACTGTTTCCGCCTCACAACAGACCTTTACCATCCTCCTGGGTTCCGTTGCCGCAATCTCACTGCTTGTAGGCGGTATCGGCGTGATGAACATCATGCTGGTATCTGTTACCGAACGCACCCGGGAGATCGGTATTCGTATGGCCACTGGCGCACGCCAGTCAGATGTCATGGCCCAGTTTCTGTCGGAAGCCATCGTCGTTTCCGGCGTGGGCGGCATCATCGGTGTTCTCATCGGCGTGGCTGTGGGCAATTTGCTGTTGCTTTTCGGCGTATCCATCAAGTTTACCGCCCTGCCTGCCATTCTGGCATTCAGCTGTGCCGCGGCTACCGGCCTGGTGTTTGGCTTTGCACCGGCGCGAAAGGCATCGCGCCTGGACCCCGTAGTGGCCCTGGCCAACGAATAATCCAACCTGGAAAAGCGACTATGACCCCAAGAAAAAAACTGGCTGCCGCCATCGCTATCGGCGTACTGACCCTGGCTGGCTGCACCAGTACCGAACTGCCGCAGCTGGCCGACAGTGATGTGCCGGAACAATGGACACTGGCCTCGGCAGCCGACGACAGCTTCTGGCCCGACACCCAGTGGTGGACTGGCTTCAACAACGACGAACTGACCGAACTGGTATCCCTGGTACAAAACAGCAATCTCGACCTTCAGGTCAATCGACGAAACCTGGAAGCCGCGCAGATTGCCCTGCGTGAGGCTGGATTTGACCTGTTGCCAACGCCGATTATCGACCTGGGCACCAGTCCGGTCTACCGGGACTCCCGCATTGACAACGAATCGTTCCGAGACACCAGTGGCGAAGTCATCAGCCTGGAGGCTTCGGCCAGCTACAACGACATTCTCAGCAGGCCTGCCATTTACGATGACGCACTTGCCAGCTACGACTCCAGCGCCGCCCAGGCCGCCGACATTGCGCTGAATACGCTTACCACGGCGGCCTCCAGTTATTTTCAGCTGCTGCTGACCCGTGACAAGGTTGCCACCACGTCGCAGAACGTCATCAATGCCCAGGCTATCTACGAGATTGCCCAGGCCCGGGTGGATGCCGGTGTGGCCATACCCATCGAAGCCCTGCAGCAGCAGATCGCCCTGGAACGTGAGCGCATCAACCTGCAGAGTTTCCAGCAGGATGACCTCGCGGTCCGTTCATCACTGGCCCTGCTGACCGGGCAGTCAGTGCAGAATTTTGACATGCAGGGCAGTTCGCTGGACGAAGTGGAAGTGCCCGTGGTGCAGCCAGGAATGCCGTCACAGTTACTTAACCGACGACCGGACCTGGTGGTGGCAGAAGCCGGCATGCGCAGTGCCCGCGCCAACGTGGACCTGGTCAAGTCCGAGCTGTTTCCGCAGATCTCGCTCACTGCCGGCACCAGCGCGTCCAGCAACTCACTGACCGACCTGGTGAAAAATCCCGAACAACTGCTGGCGATCAATGCCAACCTGGTGCAGTTGCTGCTGGACAATGGTCAACGTGACAGGAATATCCAGCAGGCCATGCTGGTATTGGAAAACAGCCTGAGTCGCTATCGCATTGCGGTGATTTCCGCCTTCAATGAAATTGACGTGCTGCTGAGCAATATCCAGCTGCTGGCGGCACAGACAGATGTGGCGCTGCGGAACCTGGCTTCAGCGGAAGAGTCATTCCGTATCGCCCAGATTCGTTATGAAGAAGGCGTCGCCGACTTTCTTACTATACTGACCAGTCAAAACACCCTGTTCGATACGCGTAATACCTATCTCGACCGCAAGCAGGCACAACTCAATGCCGCACTGGCGCTGTTTCAGGCCCTTGGAGGCGGCTGGCAGATGGAAGAATAACCCAGGTTCGGTACGTCAGGAAACGACCAGCCGCCACGCCCGACAGACTCCCCCAGAGCACGTCCATAATTGATCAGAGGGTCCCTGAGAAGTTTTCGCAGGAATTTGTGTTACTGGCCCTGGGGGGGCGCAATTGGTGGGGCATCCGGGGGAACAACAGGAGGCGAGCCGGGTGGCCTGTTGAGCCGGTCCGGTAAGGCGGAGGGATTGTTCGGACGTCGCCTGTCTCCCCTGCCACGGGGACCACCACGCTGTATGAATTCCACCGCCGTCTGTCGCTCTGCTTCGCTGAGCTGATCGAGCAGCTGCACGGTCTCTTCATGAGACAATTCCTGGTAGCGGTTGCTGGCCTCGCGCAACCGGGCGAACGCGGCGGACACCTGCCCGCTGTCAAACTCTTCACCGACCAACAGTGCGTTGACCTGCCGCTGTGCCTCGAACATTTCACGGCGCGCCGGGTTCAGCTGTGCCGCACCCTCCTCCAGGAAGTCCTCGAATTCGGCACGTCGCTCTTCCGGTAAGTCTCTTAGCACCCAGCCAATGCCCGGTGGAAAGGGTCGTGCTGACCGGATTCTCTCCGGCACAATGTCCGGCCGATTGACGATCCGATAGCCGATACCCCCGATAAAAAACAGATTCAGCGCAATGGAGGCCAGCAGTGCAGTCAGTATGAGATTATGTCGGGTCATCAGGTCCGCCAGGAGCCTTACAGCCCCTCGTTGTAGTCGTTTAGCGCAAGAATGTAGAGTTCGTCACTCCAGTAGTCTTCAGCAAGCTGTTGTTCACTGACACCAAAACTGAAATAGTTGCCCAGCAGGATGCCGAACACCAGGGGCAGACATGAGGCCAACACCGGCCGCCAGAGCTGCGGAGTACGATGCGGTATCAGCCATTCGATGAACGAGTCCAGAGGGGAACGCCTGCGCTGTGGCAGGGCCTGCTGGATAATGCGATGTTCAAGCCCCGGAAATTCCGGCAACGGCAGCTGCGCCAGCGTCTCGTCAAGCTGACTTTGTTGTTGCAGCAGCAGGCGGGCCTGCTGATCCACCTTCAGTAACCTTGTGGCGGCTTCGCGACGCTGTGGAGGCCACGCCTCGGTAGCGCTGCCGTACAGGTCCAGCAATTCTGTGAATTCATTCAGGTTCATGGCTTTATCATTCATGCATCGTCTCTTGGACAGGCAAATTGCGTGCTTCGCCTGGCAGCCTTCGATTCCAGCCTGGGATAGGGTCTGACATCAGTCGCGCAGTCCCTGACTCTGTCGGAGTGTTCGCCGGGCCCGGGAAAGAGCCGATTCCAGCGCCTTGACTGACATGTTCATGATATCAGCTGCCTCCTGATTGGAAAAATTCTGCAGATGACAAAGCGTTATCGCGCTTCGCTGGTTTTCCGGCAGGCTCATCAATGCCTTGTTGAGCCGATCCAGCATCTCGCTGTTTTCCAGGCTGGCCAGGGAATCCGCTGCCTCAGCATGCACTTCAACCTGGTCACCCGTCTCCATGTTGGCGTGTTTACGCAGAAAATCGACGCACAGGTTATGGGCAATCCGGTGCAGCCAGGTGCTGAGCTTCGCTTTACCGGGCTGGTAGCGGTCAGCCTGGGTCCACATCCTGAGAAACGTTTCCTGGGTTATATCCTCGGTGTCCCTGTTGCTGCCAAGCATCCGGTAGGCATAATGACTGATGGATTTTGAATACCGGGTCACTAGAGCCGCATAGGCTCCCTGACTCCCTGCACATACCGCCTGCATCAGTTCCTCATCGGTCATCCCGCGTACTATAACCCGAAAGGTTCAGGAAACTCTGATTAATTCAGCGCTTCCTTTAAACTGTCTTAAAATCATGCCCGGCTTGCAAACCGGGCATAAACACCTTCCTCATAATTGACTGTGGCTCAGGCGCCGCCGCGGCGGCGTCCAGGACCACGATTCGCCGGTCCCCGGGGAGGACGAAGCTCGTCAGCCTCCAGCAGACCGTTGTTGTCACGATCCATCTGCTGGAAAGTGGCTTCCTTGAATTCAGCTTCCGTGACCAGTTCGTCACCATCCAGGTCCATCTGCATGAAGCGTTCCTCGGCCCGCCGGGCCATTCTTTCGCGACGTTCCTCACGACGGGCATCGCCGTCCTGGTTGTCAGCCTGGTCACCGCTGCGGAGTCCGGCACGGGGTCCGGGCCGACCGTTCAGAAACTCATCGAGACTCAATACGCCATTGTCATCGCTATCGAGTCTTGCCATGAGGCCGCTCCGGCCCTCCATGAACTCCTCGAAATTAACCGCCCCGTCATCGTTACTGTCCAGTTCGGCGACAGGGTTGGGCCGGTCACCCCTGGCCGCGTAGGAAGAGCCGGCCGTCACCAGCAGTCCCAGGCTCGTAATCATCATAAACTTGTTCAATGTCTTGTCTCCTTGCATGAGGGAATCACTGATCAATCGTCGTTCAGTAATGTATACGCGGCATCGGTGAAAACCCTTCGCAGAATTTTCCGGTGGTTTCGGCGATGATCCCCCATCAGCATCTGTTGGTTGAACGGTTGCAGCGATACACCGGGCTGACAGGCGAAAGCAGAACTGCACTGCCAGTGACACCCTGTCGAAAGGGACTCCGAAGCACCACTGCCAGGTAATTCGCACGGCGGACATGCTGCCGCCGGATTTTCGCGCCACTTGCGGCGGCATCAGCCGAAATCGACATTACCCTACTCTATCGGCTTGTCGATCAGTATTACCCCGCGTTATTCGGCCGTCTGGAAACCGAAGGCAGAATCCTGCCCGACCACGTGCAGGCGCGGGCCGAACATACAGACCGGTTTTTCATGGGCGTCCTGGCTGATGACCAGCCGGGGGCAGGGTCGAGGTCCGTTTCGCGAATACCTTCGTAAGGGGCTGGGCCCCGGCGGGCGGGCTGTTCCCGGCCATCCCGACACCCGAACACGACCTCCGGTTGAGTGAGACGCCAATCGACGATGAAAAGCGGTGATTTACCACAGGAATTGCACGATTTCAGATTGATCAGGAACTGGCCGGATGCGAAACTGGACAACGCACAGGTTCAGAGATACCTTGAATTCTTCTTATCAGCCAGGCTGAAAACGCCACATAGGAGCGCAGTTATGGTGATTCCAGAGTCGTTCATCCCCCTGATAAACAGACATTTTTCAGTGAGCCTGCTGATCGCAGGCCTGATTGGCTTCGCCCCGGGTGTATTGGGTCAGTCAGACAATAACGAGGCCCAGCACCCCAGACTCGACGGCAATGTACTCGATATTCCGGTCGTCACGGCGCTTGACAGTGCCTTTCACGTGGCGCTTACATTGGTTGGAGGCACCGAACCGCCGGAGCTGATACTGACCTTCGCGGAGGAACTGACGAATCCCGATCTGTCCAACTCGAGCTTCTTCGAAGACGATCTGCTGACGGTCAGGAACGCCCATGTAGGAGACCAGCAGTACTGGGCGCATCTGGATCTCGTGGCCCAGGAACCGGCCATCAGATTTCGACTTGCAAAAGCGGATTTCGATGACGAGGACGACGACAACGATGGGATTCCGGACACCGAGGATCCGCTGCCCTATGAGGCTTCCACCGACGTCAGTCCCGACCCCGCGGGCGTTGCCGGAACCTGGTTCTTCCGGTTTGAAATCACTTCCGATGTCACCGGCACGGCCTGCGAGTTCGACGACAAAGTTACTTTTTCCGACGCGCTGATCACTTATGACGAGAGCGAGGAGATGTACTTCATTTCCAATGGTCTCTTTAACGGCCCGCTCAACGTCACCAACCAGACGGTGTCCTACTCGGGCTCCTATCCCGAAGACGGCGGCACTACAAGCAGTAACGTCTCCTTGCAACTGCAGTCGGCTAATTTCATGAGCGGTATTGAAATCTGGACCTGGAGTAGCGCCGGAGAAGTCCCCTGTATCAATATCCAATCCAGTGTCACCGCGTCGAGATAATCCTGCGTGGATTGGGCGACTGACCCGTATGCTGGCGGATGGTGGCCGCACTGACGTACAGATCGTGGTAACCGCGGTCGGTGAACTCAAGGTGGCGCCCAGGCAGTAGTGCCCTGTCGGCAAGCCCTTTTACCGGTTCAGGTTTGTCAGGACGCCTGCAGCGGCCACTCACAGGCAAACGGCAGCGGCACTGCTTCTTTTGTGACCCCTTCCCGTTCCAGCACCTCCATCAGGTAGAGGAACGGGCTCGGATCAAATTGCGGGTAGTTGAAGAATGAATACAGCTGTAACAGTGTGCCGCTGGTGTTGTAGTGTTGTAACAGCAACCGTTCCGCTTCTTCGTCACGACCGAGAGTCTTCAGTCGGCCAGCGGCCAGAATACCTCGGTTTTCCAGTCTTCCGGGTCGGGGTGTTCACCGGGATCGGTGACATACCATTCCCAGTTGCCACCCAGGGACGTGTGGCCATTTTCCTTGACCCACTTTTCGATGATCACGTAAGTTTCCGGCAGTTTTTCATAGGGCCCGGAATGGGTCGCCGTGGCAACCTTGCCACCATGCAGATGACCGGCTGCCATCTCACCCTCACCTTCCGCCGGGGCACTCAGTGGTAAAACCGAATCGACAGTCCAGCTGCCGAGTCCGACCTTGACGTAGCGCGCCATCGGATTGCCTGCGATAGCCAGGCCTTCCTCCATTGCATAGCCGAACAGTTTGGGAAAGCACTCCGCGAACAGTGTCTGCAATTCGGTTGGTGTCACTTCCTCCTTGCGGATGTAGAGGATGGGCTGCGGTTCCAGGGTCTTGAGACTGACTTCCGAGGTAGGCATTGTTCTTATTCTCCTTGCTGGCGAAGTGGCAGGCATCGGATACAGAGACTAACGGATCAACCGGGAATTACCCAGACCTGCCGGAGAGTACCCTGACGCGGCGCCAGCCCGCCGGCATGCGCCTGCTGCCTGTCAACCCGGGGCAACGAAGGCAGTGAGTGGGCTCGCCAGGTAACTCCGTCGGGCGGGGGCGGTATAGCGAGCGCAACAGAGGCCCCCACACGGTAGCAGGGGTGTCTCCGACCGGAGTCAGCTCCAGAGGTTTCTGCCGTGACTCACAACTCTGCCAGCAGGTTATTAAACGTGGGGCTGGGACGCATGGCCGCGGCACACTTGTCACGGTCCGGTCGATAATAGCCGCCAATATCCACGGCGTCTCCCTGGGCATCGTTCAGTTCATCAACTATTGTCTGTTCGTTCGCGGCCATGGCTGCGGCCAGCGGCCTGAAGCGATCGGCCAGCCCGGCATCCTCGGTCTGTTCCGCCATGGCCTGGGCCCAGTAAAGCGCCAGGTAAAAATGGCTGCCGCGGTTGTCCAGCTCATTGACCTTGCGCGATGGCGATTTATTGTTGTTCAGGAAGGCTTCGGTGGCTTTGTCCAGCGCCGTGGCCAGTACCTTTGCCCGTTCGTTACTGTTTACCGCGGCAAAGTGTTCCAGGGACGCCGCCAGGGCGAGAAACTCGCCCAGGGAATCCCAGCGCAGGTGGCCTTCCTTGACGAATTGCTGCACATGTTTGGGTGCCGAACCGCCGGCGCCGGTTTCGAACAGGCCACCACCGTTCATCAACGGCACGATAGAAAGCATCTTGGCACTGGTGCCCAGTTCGAGAATGGGAAACAGGTCTGTCAGGTAGTCCCGCAGTACGTTTCCTGTTACTGAAATTGTGTCTTTGCCGTCCTTGATCCGTTCCAGTGAAAACTGCATGGCATCCACCGGGGCCATGATATGAATATCCAGGCCCTGGGTATCGTGATCCGGCAGGTACCGGTTCACTTTTTCTATCAGCTGCGCATCATGGGCCCGGTTTTCATCCAGCCAGAATACCGCCGGGGAACCGGTTTCCCTGGCCCGGTTGACAGCCAGCTTGACCCAGTCACGGATCGGCGCATCCTTGGTCTGACACATGCGCCAGATATCGCCTTTTTGTACTTGATGTTCCAGCAACGTATTACCTGCCGCGTCCAGCACACTGACCGTGCCATCATCCGGCAGTTGGAAGGTCTTGTCATGGGAACCGTATTCCTCGGCTTTCTGCGCCATCAGTCCGACGTTGGGAACACTGCCCATGGTGGTGGGATCGAACGCACCGTGCTGCTTGCAGAATTCCATGACCCGCTGATAGATACCGGCGTAGCAACGGTCCGGAATGACTGCCTTGGTATCGTGCTGCTTGCCATCCGGTCCCCACATCTTACCGGAAGTGCGGATCATCGCCGGCATCGAGGCATCAATAATGATGTCACTGGGTACGTGCAGATTGGTGATTCCGCGATCGGAGTCCACCATGGCCATGGCCGGCCGCTGTTGGTAGACCGCATCCAGATCCGCCTTTATCGCAGCCTGCTGGTCTTCGGGAAGATCGGCAATCTTGGCATAGACGTCGCCGATGCCGTTATTGGCATCCACGCCAAGTTCCTGGAACTTCTCGCCGTACTTGTCGAAGGCGTCCTTGTAGTAAACCTTGACCGCCTGACCAAAAATAATGGGATCGGACACCTTCATCATGGTGGCTTTCATGTGCAGGGAGAAAAGTACACCCTGTTGCCTGGCATCATCGATTTCCCGGGCCAGGAACTCACCAAGTGCTGCAACGTTCATGACCGACGCGTCGATGACTTCACCGGCCTGCAGCCTGGTACTGCTTTTCAGTACCGTCTGGCTGCCGTCCTCACCGGTAAACAATATTTTGACATCGGTGGAAGCCGGCACGGTTACCGATTTTTCGCTACCGTAGAAATCACCGTCGTCCATGTGGGCCACGTGACTTTTTGAGTCACCGGACCAGTCTCCCATGGAGTGTGGATTCTTGCGGACATAGGCTTTGACCGAAGGCGGAGCACGTCGATCGGAATTGCCTTCCCGCAAAACCGGGTTGACCGCACTGCCCTTGACCCGGTCATAACGCGCCTTGATGTCTTTTTCCCGATCGTTTTCCGGTTCTTCCGGATATTCGGGAAGAGCATACCCCTGCTCCTGCAGTTCCCTGATAGCCGCCTGCAGCTGGGGGAGTGACGCGCTGATATTGGGCAGCTTGATGATATTGGCCTGGGGATGCTGAGTCATTTCCCCCAGCTCCGCCAGGGCATCGCCGATTCGCTGATCCTCGTTCAGGCTGTCAGGAAAACTGGCAAGGATGCGGCCGGACAGGGAGATGTCACGGGTTTCAACATTGATGTCAGATACGCCGGCGAAAGCCTGGATTACCGGTAGCAGTGAATAAGTGGCCAGGGCCGGTGCTTCATCGGTTTCTGTATAGATAATCGTTGGCGTTTCGTCTGACATCACTGTTCCTTTTATTACTGGTTGTAATTACTGATTGCAATTACGGGTTGCTGGGTTTGCTTATTGATCGGCTTTGACGTGATTCGTGTCTGTTGTCGAATCGGTACGCAACTGCTGTTACCACTGCTGCCGCGGGCGCGTATTATAGCGTAATCGCGTGTACCGATGAAAACGGCGCGCCGGAGCCGGATCGGGAAGTTGTCCCAGGGACTGGCAACCGTCAGGGAGTCGACAGGGGACCAACCAGAACATCGTCGATCTGTCGGGCTCCGCTGACGATCATCAGCAGGCGGTCCAGTCCCAGGGCCACGCCGGCACAGTCGGGCAGGCCGCGTTCCAGGGCAGCCACCAGCTCTTCATCCAGTGGCAGTGATTCCCGGCCAAGGCGGGCCCGCTGGTCCAGGTCCGCCTCGAAGCGACGGCGCTGTTCGGCGGCATCGGTCAGCTCCCAGTAGCCGTTGGCGATTTCCATGCCGTCCATGAACAGCTCGAACCGGCGCGCCACCGGCACACCGCTGATATCCGGGGCAATCCTGGCCAGGGCGGCCAGGCAGGTCGGAAAGTCATAGACAAAACAGTCGTCCACCAGGGCGGGCTCCACCACTTCAGCCAGCAGCAGGTGCAGCAATTCGTCCCGGGAATAGCCCCGGGAATCGAAGTCGATGTGGCGGTGCGCCTCCTGTGTCAGCGTCTCGTCGCTGCAGTCGTGGGGATCCAGCTCCAGCGTCTGTTGAAACAGCTGGCGGTAGGTGGTGCGTCGAGGTGCGGGCCGTCCGGTTATCCCGCTGACCAGCTCCGCCACTTCGTCCATGAGCTGCTGCTCATCGAACCCGGTTCGATACCACTCCAGCATGGTGAATTCAGGATGATGACGCCGGCCACGTTCGTCCCGACGAAACGCCTTGCACACCTGGTAGATTGAACCGCTGCCGGCAGCCAGGAGTTTCTTCATGGCGAACTCCGGCGACGTCTGCAGGAAAAAGCGACGGGAATCCTGCATAAATACGTCGTCCACCGCAATGGAATCCAGGTGCGGGTCGGTGGCGGTGGTGGCACCCAGCAGCGGCGTTTCCACCTCCATCACCTGCCGCTGCCGGAAAAAGTCCCGGACAGCGGCCAGCAGGTCGGCACGGGCCTGCAGCATTACTGCCGGGGATTCCGATGGCCGCTCCACCATGGCAGGCTTTAACGCTACTTGGTGACGCGGTTCTGGTACTCTCCGGTGCGGGTATCCACCCGCAGAATATCACCCTGGTTGACGAACAGCGGCACCTTGACCACCGCGCCGGAACTCAGTGTCGCCGGCTTTGTGCCACCCTGGGCGGTATCGCCCTTCAACCCCGGGTCGGTTTCCACAACCTCCAGCTCCACGAAGTTGGGTGGCGTGACGGAGATGACCTCCTCGTTCCAGGTAATCACGGCGTAGACATCCTGTTCCTTGAGCCAGTCGATGGCTTCGGTCATGGCTTCCTTGTCGGCTGCCACCTGCTCAAAGCTGCCGTCGGTCTTCATGAAGTGCCAGAATTCACCGTCGCTGTAGAGAAACTCCATGTTGGTTTCCATGACGTCGGCAGCTTCGATGGATTCGCCGGACTTGAAGGTTCTTTCCCACACTCTACCGGTTTTCAGGTTGCGGAACTTGACGCGGTTGAATGCCTGACCCTTGCCCGGCTTCACCACCTCGTTTTCCAGGATTGAGCAGGGGTCGCCGTCCACCAGCACTTTCAGCCCGCCTTTGAATTCGTTGGTAGAGTATGTCGCCATGTTCTCCTCTCGCTAGCAATTACCCATTGCTTTCCATACTGATATGATCCCGGTATCGCCCAGGACCGGAGTATTTCCTTCCATGTCAGAGTCGGTGCTGCAACTTCACCACACCGGTGCCACGGAAAAATGGCAACAGATATTAGCCGATCTGGTCACAGATCCCAAGGAGCTACTGCAATTTCTTGAGCTGGATCCGCTACAGTTGAATCTCGATCCACGGGTCCTTGCCGCGTTTCCGCTAAAGGTCCCCCGACCCTTCATGGCCCGCATGGAAAAGGGCAACTGGCAGGACCCGCTGTTGCGCCAGGTGCTGCCACTGGACCGGGAGTTGCCGGTGGCCGGCGACCTGGCCGCCACGGATCCGCTGGACGAGGGTCACAGCAATCCCTTGCCGGGGCTGCTGCACAAGTACCATGGCCGCGTTCTGCTCACCGTGGCTCCCCACTGTGCCATTCACTGTCGCTACTGCTTTCGTCGCCATTTCGATTACCGCCACAACACGCCGGGCCGGCAGGCCTGGCTGGCCGTGGTCGACTATATTAGGCAGGATCCCGACATCCGCGAGGTCATCTACAGCGGCGGCGATCCCCTGGCTGCCGGCGACCGTCAGCTGGCCTGGCTTACCGGCCAGCTGGAAACCGTTCCGCACCTGCAGCGCCTGCGCATTCACAGTCGCACGCCGGTGATGATTCCCCAGCGGGTCACCACGGATCTGCTGCAATGGCTGGGCAATTCACGTTTGAACCCGGTACTCGTGGTGCACTGCAACCATGCCCGGGAAGTGGATGACGACGTGGCCCGTGCATTTAACAGGTTACGTGCAGAAGGCGTCACGTTGCTTAACCAGAGCGTGCTGTTGAAGGGAGTTAACGACAGTCTGTCGGCTTTACGCGAACTCAGCGAGACGCTTTTCGCGGCTGGTGTTCTACCCTATTACCTGCACCTCCTCGATCCCGTTCAGGGTGTCGGACATTTTGACGTAGCCGCCGCCAGGGGTCGTAGCCTGGTGACACAGATGCAGAACTGCCTGCCCGGTTACCTGGTTCCCAGGCTGGTTCGGGAACAGGCAGGAGCCGGCGCCAAGCTGGCCGTCAGCTGATCGCCGGTAAAGCACCGGCGGCACTCCGGGAAATAGGGCCAACAACCATGGACAGGGAATGTCAATGTCGAGCCAGCCGCTCAATACCGCTGAAAATGACTGCTTTTCCCCTGACCCGGAAATCATCCGGGACAGGCTGGAACAATACGATGCACTGACCGGGTTCCATACCCAATCCGCGTTCAGTTCCCGGCTGGATGAGCTGATCCGGACCGGCGTGTACCGCCGGACGCCAATGACCCTGGCGCTGCTGCAACTGGCCAATTTCTACGAGATAACCACCTGGGTCGGCAGCGCCGAGGCAAGACAGCTGCTACAGGCACTGTCCCGTCTGCTGCGCAAAACCGTCCCCACCGATTCCCTGCTCTGCCACTGTCGCAGCCACGAGTTTGCCCTGCTGCTGATGGAAGACGGCAGCCGCAATTACCCGGATATCGCCGAAGCCATCCATCGGGCCCTGCACCTGGAGGGTGCCGGGCTGGTCCCGCCACAACTGACCCTGGACTGCGAAATCGGTATTGTCCAGGTCAACCAGGACACGCCGGACAGCCGCGTGGCATTCGCCCGGGCCAGGCACGCCATCCGCAAGGACTGGCAGGGGTTCCAGGATCAGTTGCCGGAATTCTCCCTGGATGGTGCCAACCAGGACGAGGCCCTGGGCCGACAGCTGGTCCGCGCCCTGGATGAGAAGCGCCTGAAACTGACCTTTCAGGGAATCCTGGCCTTGCACGGGGATAACCGCCCCCGCTACGAAACCCGTGTGGTCATGGACAACGGGGAGCAATCCTGTCCGGCCGGTGACTTTATCTCCCTGGCGGTAAGGCAGGCGCTGGGCGAGCGTCTGGACCGCCAGGTGTTGACCCAGGCCGTGTCTGCGCTGCACAGCCAGCCGCCGGCACCGCTGCAGCTGACGGTTAACATCAGCCAGAATTCACTGGTAAGCGCGGACTTCTGTCGCTGGCTGTCCACCGGGCTGCCGGGCAATCCGGGGGGCCGGCTTATTCTGCAGGTCAGCGAGCTGGATATCCTCGTCACCCAGCACCACCTGGAAAGATTCTGCGCGGCCATCGGTGACCTGCAGCTGGGATTGAGTATCAACCATTTCGGCGCCACCGAAGATCCGTTCCGCTACCTGGGACTGTTTCCCGCCGGCCTGGTCAAGCTGCACTGCTCCCGCCTGCAGCAACTGTCTGCCAGTGACGCGCAGCAACAGAATCTGCGCAACTGCATTGACCGGCTGCACCAGCGGGGTATCCGGGTCATCGCTGCCGGTATTGAAAATTTCTCTGACCTGCCGCTGCTATGGAGTGTGGGAGTCGACTATATCCAGGGACACTGCCTGCACCAGCCTTCCCGAAGCCCGGACTGTGAATTCGTCGAGGAGTTGGAGTTGAGCCTGGATAAGGCGACATCGTGACTGAAAAACTGGGGAATGGCGGATCGAACTGCTATTCTTGCCGGCGCGCCGGCTAACCTGCACCGGTTACCAGGCCTGGATACGCTCAAACCCCTCCAGGCTGACCGTCGATACCGCGTCAAGTCACTACCAGGAACGGGAAACCTTTGACTGCCAAGCAACAAGCCCAGTCACCACTGCCACTGCAGCCTGCAAAGGTTGAACGGCAACCAACCGGTGGCAGCGTGGCCAGGCGCTTCACCTTCGCCGTCGCCTGCCTGATCGTCCTGTGTATGTCGGTTTTCTGGCTGATCAGCAATTACACCAGCCAGAACATGTTGCGCCAGCAGGCGGACGCCCTGGGTCAGGCCATCGCTCGCCAGACTGCGACGCAGGTAACCGAACCTGTGCTGGCCAATGACCTGATCAGCACCCGCGTTATCCTTGAACAGCTGACCCGGGAAAACGCCATAGCGGAAGCCGCCGTGCTGAACGTCAACGGCGATGTCGTTGCCATAGCCCGCAACGAGGTGGAACCGCCTCTCAGCCTGTTGCCGGTATCGGCTGACTTCGGCGAGTACCTGGCCAGAATCGAGCTGGAAGAAGCCAGTGCCGGTACCGTACGTATTATCCTGGACCTGGCCTATATCGAGGCGACCACGGGCAACAACCTGATTTACATCCTGGTGGCCACGGCAGTGATCATGATGATTGCCGTTCTGCTGAGTATCAATTACTTTCAATACCTGGTGAGTTTTCCCATCAGGCTGTTGAATTACGCGATTCAGGATATTCGCTACGGCGAGGTAAAAACCTGTCCGGATCCGAATACCAACAACGAAATCGGGCGGCTGATTCGTCAGTACAATGCCACTGCCGAGTTTCTCGCCAACTACACGTTCCTCAGTGCCGAATCCCTGTTGCCGGAGCGTTCACTGCCGGACCAGCAGCAGGCGCAGCGGGGTCCCGGTGACGGTCCGGTCAACGGTGCCGTATTGTGTATCCGACTGGCCAACTTTCACTACCTGGCATCCACCTGCGACCGCAATACCCTGTTGGTGCTGTTGAACCGTATTTATTTCATGTCGGAAAATATCGGCAGACTGTACAACGGTACCGTCAGCTACTGTACTGATGGCGAGGTCATCATCGATTTTCATAACAGCCAATTGGATGACGAACAATGCTTTTACGCCATCTGTGCCGGCCAGCTGTATCTCAAGCTGCTGGCACGCATGACCGCTATCGCCCCGGGGCGAAGCATCGATGCCAAGTTCCGGCTGGCGGTTCATTACGGCGACTATGAAGCCGGACTCTACTCACCCGTCACTGGCGAATTCGACAATGTCCACGGGCCGACCCTGGACCTGGTACGACAGATCTGCGCCGAGTGTCCGGACAACTCCCTGCTTGCCAGTGAAATCACCTACGAGATAGCCGGCGGCGAATCCCGGGTGCTGGGTGAAGAATTCGGTCAGCTGGAAGAGCCCCAACCGCTGGTCATGATCCTGTGCAGCAATGCCAGGGCAGGCTACCGACAGCTGCTGGACCAGCAGGCGGAGAAAGTGGCGGGATTGCTGGCTGCCGGGACCGAAGCGGCCGCCGGCGAGCCGTAAAGGCCAAGGTCCTGGTTACCTCCGGTTCGCCGGGCGATTAAGCCCGGCCGACAACACGGCCCCGGCACCCGCGTCAATTGACAACTGCTATTCGATCCACGTTCTGAAAACCGCGTGGCAACTTGTTTCCTCGTCGACCCCTCTCGCCGCGGTAGTGTTCCAGGTCCGACGGCTTCAGGTTGTGATGCCGACGTCCGGCAAACACCGTCAGTGTCTGCTCCGGCTTCAGCACGGCTACCGCAACCACGAATTCAAGGCGCTCGGCAACCCGCGCAGAAGGGATGCTGATGATCTTGTTGCCCTTGCCACGAGCCAGCCTCGGCAGATCCTGCAGTGGGAACATGAGCATGCGACCCTCGTTGGTTACCGCCACGATCAGGTCCGACTGGTAGTCGTCCACACTGCAGGCGGGCAGCACCCGGGCACCTCTTGGCAGGTTCAACACATTTTTGCCGGACTTGTTCTTGCTGTACATATCCGCCAGCCTGGTGACAAACCCGTAGCCGGCATCTGAAGCCAGCAACAGTTCGCGATTCTCATCACCAATGGCAAGTGCTTCGAACGTGGCTCCGGATGGCGGTGTCAGTTTGCCGGTAAGAGGTTCTCCCTGACCCCGGGCCGAGGGCAGGGTGTGTGCCGGAACCGAATAGGCACGGCCAGTGGAATCCACGAACACCGCCAGCTGATTACTCTTGCCCCTGGCGGCCAGCTTGAAACTGTCGCCGGACTTGTACTGCAGTTTTTCGGCCTCCACCTCGTGGCCCTTGGCGGCCCTGACCCAGCCTCGCTGGGACAGGATCACCGTAACCGGTTCCGTGGAAATCAGTTCAGTTTCACTGAAGGCCTGGGCTTCATCCCGTGCCACCAGCGGAGAACGTCGCGGGTCACCGTAGGCTTCGGTGTCCGCCTGGATTTCCTTCTTGATGAGGGTTTTCAGCCGCGCCGCGGAGCCCAGGGTTTTTTCCAGGGATTTACGCTCATCACTGAGTTCATCCTGCTCAGCGCGGATTTTTATCTCTTCCAGTTTGGCGAGATGGCGCAGCTTCAGTTCCAGAATCGCTTCGGCCTGACGGTCGCTGATGTTGAATCGCTTCATCAGCACTGGTTTGGGCTTGTCCTCGCTACGGATAATGGCGATGACCTCGTCAATATTCAGAAATGCGACCAGCAGACCTTCCAGGATATGCAGCCGGTCAATTATCTTATCCAGCCGATACTGCAGGCGCCGTCTTACGGTTTCGGTGCGGAACTCCAGCCACTCCTTCAAAAGTGACACCAGGTCCTTTACCTGCGGTCGCCGATCGGTGCCGATCATGTTGAAGTTGACCCGGTAGTTTTTCTCCAGGTCCGTGGTAGCGAACAGGTGCAGCATCAACTCGTCAGCATTGACCCGGTTGGAGCGCGGCACGATGACAATACGGGTAGGGTTTTCATGATCCGACTCGTCGCGCAGGTCCACTACCATCGGCAGTTTTTTCTTCTGCATCTGGGCCGCAATCTGTTCCAGCACCTTGTTGCCTGAAACCTGGTAAGGCAACGCGTTGATGATAATCTCGCCGTTTTCCACGGTGTATGCAGCCCTGGCCTTCAATGAACCCCGACCGGTTTCGTACAGGGACAGGATATCCTCCCGGGCAGTGATGATCTCCGCCTCGGTAGGGAAATCCGGTGCCTTGATATGCTCGCAAAGATCCGCCA
>Ga0070726_10000669_pt1 | contig 39622 bp, 37 predicted proteins | sample tdAd471_FD_67275 | JGI IMG/M metagenome (GOLD analysis project Ga0070726, IMG submission 67275) | Marine sediment microbial communities from the Atlantic coast under amendment with organic carbon and nitrate - tdAd47.1 | ecosystem: Environmental > Aquatic > Marine > Coastal > Sediment | place...
CATTCGTTATCCCGGAAGTTCCCGACGACAATCGCTGGGTAACGGAAGCGACCTTCAGTCAGCCGGGGGAATACGTGTTGCGCGGTATCGCCAGTGACGGCTCCATGTTCAGGTATCAGAATATATACATCACCGTGGTGGAATGACGCTGAAAGTCAGAACCCGACTGTTGACAGGCTCTCCGGCGCGGAGAGCCTGTCAACGCAACCCCCGGCCGGTGCGCAGAGGCCGATGCTCAGATTGCCCGTACGGGCGGACTGTTCACAGCGTCGGGCAGCCTGAAAACCAGGGTTTGCCGGCCCCCGGATTCCCCTGACCCGTGGCATCACCTGTCCACAGGTCGCACGTCAATGATGACATCGACATCGGCCCACAGGCCGCCGTCGTCTGCCCGTCCCCTGAGGACATAGGTTCCGGGAGTGTCAAAGGTAACCCGGGCAATCCAGCGGTCATCTTCGGGCAGCTCTGGAGGCTCCCAGAAATTTGACCACGGCGAATTCGTCCAGGGCCTGAAGTCCTCCCACACGGATATTTGAGGCGGATCGAAAACTGCTCTACCGCTTTCGGGTGCCCGATAGACAAACCAGGAATGATGCAACCCGTTCTGCTTGCCTACAGTGCCCCGTCGGGGCTTCTTCAACGCTTCTTCCAGGTTCAAGGTGCCATCGGCATTAATGGGTTTCGCCGGCTGATCGTCCGATGAGGATGACAGGCCGCGCAATGACATTGGCTGACCATCGTCTGTAACACGGACTGACAGAATCACCGGCGTCCCGACCCGGGTCTCGATTCTCTCGACCAATCCCGCTATCTCGATTTCCGGTGGCCTGTTGGCGCGCATGGCGGGCGTACTCAGACCACCACCAAGTGCTCCGGTTTCGGACATTATGGTGACGTTGTCCAGAAAGTAATCCGGTCGTAACGAGGCGTAGGCTTTACTCTCTTCGCCCGCGCTCACCAGAGTCCAGACCAATTCGTCGGTTGCAGAGAAACCGTCGGGGACCGGAATCTCAAAGACATAGCGGTTGCGCCGGGGCAGGAAACGCGTGGGCTGTCCCTGATCCCGCGGGCCAGGGGCAACAAAATTCGCCGGTCCGACGGGAATATCAGGTGTTTCCTCCCAGTTTCGATTGAAGTAACCGAACAGGAACGCCCGGGAGCCGTCGAGCCTTTCGATCCAGCCCTCGTAAGCGGCGGAAATCGACTGGCCCTTACGATAAGAAAGTTCCTGCGCTCCAAGGGTCGGTGCTATGCTAAGGGTCAGCACCATAATTGCAGCCCCTGCGGTGAAGGCCACCAGCCGATGGCGAAGATCCGGTTGGCTATGGGCGCTACGTTGCATCGTTATTTCCCTCCCTGACTGTCGTTCACAACGTTACCGGCAACACCGGCGTTTGTGGCGTCACCCGACACCTGGTCCCCCCAGCCGGCCGGCTTCGCGCCGGGTGTGGGAATTGTCGACAGACACAGAGGACATCCAAGGATATAGTCATTCTTGGTCACACCCAGCAGTTCCACCCTGTCGACCATCTCCTGAACAAACTCTTCGTCACTCAATTCGATCTGCAGGCCGAGTTCGAGGAACATATTGGCCACCGACCGGTTTCCGGATCCCTGCCAGTTTCGGGCATCCGCCACGTTGGGATTCGACTCTGTATTGTTCATCCATCCGATCATGTGGAGAATGGTGCCTTTTGGCAGCAACGGCTGGGCGTCATCCGCGAAGGTATATTTGCGGACCCAGTTATGGTCGTAGCCCACGCAGCTCAGGGTTTCCTGGTGCACTCCCCAGATGGCCTCCAGGCACATTCGTTCACCAGGCGCGTGCAGGTGCGGTTCGAATGCAATGATCTTGATATGCTCTTCAAGCACCGAGTAGGCATGCAGTTCCTGTTGGTCCATCCCAGCCCTGATATCGATATCGACCCCATCACCGAGATTGCCCACGCTCACTGATATACGCTGGTATTTCGGTTCAAAACCCGGCGGAAACAGTTCAAAGCCGAACTCCAGCCGGGCACTGGCGTCTATCCCGGCTGAATGCAGGTGAACACTGGGAAGAAAGATCCTCGACCCCGCTTTGATCAGCGGTCCTGTCTCGTTGTCAAAGCGATCCTCGTTTCGACCCACCTCGTGAACCGGCCAGATGCCGCTGCCTTCGGCGGCCGCAGCGCGCCCGCCGGGGAGGCCGACCGTATAAACGGCATGATGAACTATATACCGACCCCCGACTGTTTCCCGACCTGTTTCCCGGGAACCGATGTCGTTCACCTCGCGAACCTGAACCGCCTTGACATACCGGTCTTCCTCCAGCGGGATCACTATCTCAGCACCGCTGTACTCGCCCCACCAGTCGGGGTCGTTTGCGCCAATCGATATCGGCCCGCTACTTACCACAAAGTCGGGCTCAATGGTCCAGCCTGTGGGAATCGCCGGTGGAGGTGGAATCAGTTCCGGATCCCCCAACGGTGCACCGGCGTCGGCCCAGGCGGCAAGAGTTGCTATCTCTTCGTCAGACAAGGACATATCGCCCTTGAAAGACTGAATGCCGATATCTTTCTCAACGTACCAGGGCGGCATAGCCCCCATGCGGTCCCTGATTCCTGTACGATACTTGATGAGTGGTGCATATACCTTCGCGGTCTCGTAACCCATCAACGACATTGGAGCACCGCCCTCGGGATTGTGGCAGCGAACGCAGTTGTCGTAGAGGATAGGAGCTACATCGGCAAAGGTAATAGCGGCACTGGAGTTGGCTTCCTGGGCATAGAGGTATTGGCTTGCCCCAAGGAGACTCAGTATCGTCAATGACCTCACTGTTCTTGGTGCCCTGACTATATTCGTCAAGGCGGCGATCACCCGGGAAGTTCGAAATTGTCTTTTCATGTCATCTGCTCCTGATTTGTCGGGCCAACTGGTGCAGAGAGTCCACCCTTTTGCGTTTTTATCGATTCAATCTCGAATGTTCAAAAACCTAGTCCTAAAAGTTGCTACTGTCAACCATTACCAGAAACTGCCGGAGCACTAGCGGCCTGTCAATCTCAGGGTATAGATGTGGGCCGGCACTGCCTTGCCACCGGGCAGTCGAGCCATTGTGGTTCTGCGTTCATAGCCGTTCCCTTCGAAGGCATCCAGCCGCTGCCAGTGACGGGTCAGGTCACTGGAGCTGAACAATAACCCCTCGACTTCATTATCAGTGTCCTCAAGCAGGACTCCCGGATAACCGCGGGCAGATCCTCTGACGCCGCGCGTCAGATGGCCTTTTACCGTCGCCGGCCGCCATTTACCGGACAGGTTTTCCAGCAGGTGCTCATTCGACCGGCCCGGGGCCAGGGTGCCATAGACAAATAAATGTTCCAGCATAGTCAGAAAGCTTTCCATGGTGGTTAAGGAAAAAAGCCTCCAGCCCGGAAATACCCCGAACAACAGTCGGCGGAAGAGTCAGCATGGACGAGCTGAGTACACGCCATGTGACGAATCCTATTGAGGCTTAGCTCGGCGTAAAGCGTCTGAAACTGTGGGACGGCAATGATCATGAGCTTAAATTTTACGGCCAATCCAACGGCCGATAACAGGCAGAATTGATACTGGAAATTCTCCCGCAATCTTGCTATACCTGCGACCTTGAAAGTTTCGGAGCATTTCAGTCTACGGAAGGAATTGATAACAGTAAAATAAAAATCAATCAGTTCAAAAACCGGAGAGCGTCATGTCAGAACAAGTAGCTGAAGGCAATACCCTGGGCCTAAAGTATACCGTCAACGCAACGACTGGTATCGTCAAGAGCAGTGAAACGCGGACAGAAACAGAAGTGACGGGCAATGTGAGTGGCGGAGGCGCCGCCAACACCCCGGTATCGGGAAAAGTCGAAACCAAGGTCACCAATTATCAGAACATATTTCTCACCGATGAAGCCGGTAAGGATCACGCTATTGAACTGAAAAATTTTCTGGTGCCCTGTACCGAGGGACAGGACCTGACCCTGTTTAAATTGGCAAAAGGCAGTGGCGACGACGGCACCTGCATTCAGGCATTCAATAAAAGTACCGGGAAGCTGTACAAGAACGACAAGGGCCTGAGCGCTGCCATGTTTCCCTGGCTGAGCTTTTCAGCGGCACTGGTGGTAATGGTATTGATTATCTGGAACAGCACCGGCTCCAATCCGTCCTTCGACGGCTTCGAGCGATTTGCCGCCACCTTTATCGCCTCGGGGATAGGCTTGCTTGTGCTCTACGCGATAGCGAAAATTTTCGCCGCAGTAAGAGGGTCCAGAGTGCTGGCAGATGCCGCTTACAAGAGCTACCTCGACAGGCTAAGGTCGTCATAGCCACGCTACGCCACTGGGCAGGTCCGGCAGGCGATTATCCCGCTTCGTTATCCTGCCAGTCTGGAAGCACCTTCCAGACTGGCCTGTCCATTGCAGACATGGATACCGGTTTATCCTGAATTTGCGACCGGGCCAGCGTTCCTCAGTAGGGATAGCCCTTCAGTCGCGGCTGACCCGGCAGCCATTCGGGCAATTCGGCCCAGTTGTCGCGGTTCGGCATCTGGATTTTCGGCAGATTTTCTTCATTGAGTTCCATCTGGTCATCATCGATGACGCCATTGACCCACAGCAGAAATGCCGTCAGGGAATACACCTCATCTGGAGTAAGGGTACCTTCGGCTCCAAGGGGCATGCCGCGATTGATGTAATCCCACACCACCGGCGCGTAGGGTGAGCGAATCGGCAGGATACGCCCCCACTGCCAGGGGTCGTCCGGCTGGGCGATATCCCGCTTCATAAGGCGCGGTGCCATCCGGCCTTCGCCGTCGGTGCCGTGGCAACCGGCACAGCCCTTCGATAAGAACAATTCCGAGCCCAGGTTCGCTGTGCCGCTGCCCGCGGGCAGTTCTTCACCGGTGATCGGGGAAATGGCGATATCCCACGCGGCGATTTCCTCGGCTGTGGGTGCTCTTCCCAGGCCGTAGGTCGGAGACTGGGCCTGCGCCGAAACACCCAGCAACATCAACAGGGGCAGGAGGAACTTAAGCAATGGCATTGTGTACCCCTCCGTCGCTGTCGATCCGCCAGGGCTGGATCGAATTGTCCTGACCTTTCACTCGCGGCGGCTGGTCCGCGGGCTGGTCCCAGAATTCCGCGACCTGCTGGCGGGAAGGTTGAATCTGCCCGATTTCATCGATACAGCGGGACTGCAGCTCACAGGGTTGTCCGTCCCAGGTCCAGTTGAAGCTGAAGGCGGTATGGGCCATGGGCTGGGGTTCACCGCGCAGATCGGCGTCAAACCAGGATTGTCCGCCATCCGTGCTTACCTCCACCCGGGCCACCTTGCCACCACCGGACCAGGCCAGTCCCCTGACCTCGTAGAACCCGGGACCGGGAAGGTGCTGGCCACCGGAGGGATAGGTGATAACCGATTTTGGACCGATCTGCAGGCTGAGAGCGGCATCCGCCGGATCCTGGCGCAGGTGGCCGTAGTCGTTGTAGGTCATGTAGAACTGGTCCACGACCTTGATCCGGCGCAGCCATTTCACGTGCAGTATGCCTTCACCACCAGGAACAATCAGTCGCAGCGGAAAACCCTGCTGGGGACGCACCGGCTCGCCGTTCATCCCGTAACAGACAATACAGTCGGCCATGGCCTTGGTCATGGGTATGCTGGAAGCACCCTTCACTTCCTCCACGCCTTCGGCGACGATCCAGTTACCGCCATCCTGCACACCGGCCTCCTCGAGCAATGTGGACAGCAGTACCCCGGTCCACTCTGCGCAGCTGGTCATGCCGTGGGTTTCCTGCACGGTCACGTGCCTGCGATTGGCGCGGTTACCGGCACATTCGATGAAATGCAGCCGGGTCACTGAGGGAAGTCTTTTCAGCTCGTCCAGGGTAAAAACCAGCGGATTGTCCACCATGCCGTGAATCATCAGCCTGTGCTTGGCGGGATCGATGTCCGGTACGAAGGAACCCCGGGTTGTGCCGACGTAGTGCAGTGATGTCGGGGTAATGACACCGAAGTGATCCTGTAACGGCGTGGCGATATGAAAGTCCAGGCCGAAGGAATCCGGTGACGGCCGGCCACCGTGGGGAATACGTTTTGAGGTGACAAAGCGGGAACGCTTACCGTAGGCAACCAGTTCCGGGGTACCCCGCAGCTGGCTTTCCGGCCCCGGCAGCTGGCCCGATGCGGATTTTGCCGTGGCCCCCAGGGCTGCAGCCCCGGCCAGTGCGGCTCCCTGCTTGAGAAATTCTCGACGGTCAGATTTCCTGGAATCAGAACCCATGGTGCTCTCCTTCTTGTTTTTGCCCTTCTGGTTGTATAAAAGGCATTGTTTTCCGAGGCTTACGACCATTGGGGTCGGGGTACTGCGCCGAACCCGGACTGGAACAAAGCGGCAGGATCGATTGCCAGTATACGCCCGATAATCCGAATTCTAAAGAGGCTTGCGGGATTCAGGGTCAGACCCGATGCGGGTGTCGAGGACGTTAACAGTCGGTCGCGGACGTCGTTCAGTTGGCACCAAACACCTTTTTCAGTAAATCGGTAGTCTGTCGTACGGGATTCTCGCGGATAGCGGCTTCCTCCCGGGCAAGGTAGAAAAATATACCGTTCATTCCTTCGTCTACAACATAGTTCGTCAGGTCGAAATCCACGTCCGGTGCGAACGGCAGGGCCTGGTACCTGTCGAGGATCTGCTCGAGTACCTGTGCGGCACCAACCTCGGACAGGCTCTCTTCCACGATGGGAGCCATGCCCGATGCCAGGGATGGCGACATCTTCTCCTGGAAATATCGGGTAGCCGAATCGTTGGGGCCCCGATAAATCGCCATGACATCCTCGAAGGTCATCTCGGCAATGGATTCGACAAACAGGTCCCTGGCGATGGGTGTCGCCGCCTCCGCGGCACGATTGAGCCGCAATTCCAGGTCATCGAATACGCCGGACATGCCTACGGAAGCCAGCATGGATTTCACCCGGTCGAGTTCGCCGGGCAGTGGAATACGAACGGCGGGATCGGCATTGAAGCCGTCTATTCCGCCCAGACGACTGACAACCTCATCAGAACCGATTCGCAGCGCCTGTTTGAACGCCTCGGCGATCTCCGCGGTATCGAACTCGCCGGCAACCGGTGAATCGTCGCTCCCGGACAAGACATTGGCAGCCCTTTCCCACCACCTTTCCGCTGTCAACGCCCAGCCCGGCGTCACGGTCAGGATGAATGCGGCTACTGCGGCAATAACGGTGTTGTTTTTCATTCTATCTCCTTAGGGAATCTCTGATTGATTATGGAAGTGCTCTGCGGGAGTCTGTCTGACACCTCTGCAAGGCGTCGTGTGCCGGGAACCACCGTCGCTCCTGCCAAGCGCGACAACACCGCAGTGGTGCCCGACAGGCAACGCGCGCCGGTCAGCAGCGCTGTCTTCCTGGTTTGTTGGAACATCCAGCCAGCGCAGGCTGACTGCACGATCACAGGTAAAAGTTCGAGGGTTAAGAAGGCAGCCTGGAGTGGCCCTCGCGACAACCGACAACGGTTACTGGCTGGTAATCCAGACGTTGATGGCTTCGTTGGCGATCCGGTCCACTTCCCGGGTATCACGGACATAAAAACCAACAGAGTCGTCCTCGTTGATCCAGAACTCCACCCCGTGGATTGTCAGTTGCTCCAGCAGATCTTCACGAATCTCGACATTATTCATAACGAAGAAATCCGTGGCCAGGGGATCCACTGGTTCTGTTTCCACCGGCGCTGAGGATACGTCGGTTTGTCGTGTCTGGATCAGGATCGACAGCACCAGGGCACCGCTGGCCATGACCAGCCCAAGGGTCACGCGCCTCTTCCCTGCCCGGTGGAGCCACCGTTTGACATCAACCATTAGGAGTTCCTCAGCTAGGAGTTCCTCAGCACCTGGGTACCGGCTGCAATTCACCTGTCCATCTCAGGGACTTTAGCACAACATGGGTAATTTAGGAGCCGATGAATACTATTCACCTGACCACAGTTTTTATTCCGCCGTCATTCGGACAGGAATTCGGCCTGCCGTGCTGCGGCCATCAGGGCTGCAGGGGCCGGCTACCGGGACTGCAGCGGCAAACGGACGGTGAACTGACTGCCGCGACCAACGGCGCTGTCGACACTTATTGAACCCAGGTGGGCTCTGGCAATGGCAAATGCCAGACTCAGGCCCAGGCCGCTGCCCGGTTTGCTTCGACTCTGATCGCAGCGGTAGAACCGTTCAAAAATACGCGGTAACTCCGCCGTCTGTATGCCGGGTCCGGTATCCATTACCTTGATAAGGACGTCATCACCGTCCAGGGACTGCTGAATGGTTACTTCACCACCGGGTGGTGTGTACTTTATGGCATTGTCCAGCAGATTTCCCACCAGTCGCTGTAAAAACTGCCGGTTGCCTTCGATCTCGACATCACCTTCACAGCGACAGTGCAACGTGATCGCCGAAGCCTGGGCCAGGTCCTGGTACAGCTCGCAGGCGTCACGAATCAGCGCTGACAGGTTCAGCGGCTTCACTTCGGGCCGCAACCCGGCTTCCGTCTCGGCCAGATCAAGCATGGTATTGATCAGGTGCAGCAGTCGGTCACATTCCTCGATTACGCTCCCTGCCAGGGCTTCGTAGGCCGGGTCGGCAGGATGGCTGGTCAGGGAGGTTTCCGCCAGGCCACGGATTCTGGCCAGGGGACTCTTGAGGTCATGGGCGATGTTGTCGGTCATTTCACGCATGCCCCTGATCAGTATCTGAATCTTGTCCAGCATGCCATTGAAGGTAGCCGCCAGCCTGTCGATTTCCGCACCCCGGTCACCGACAGTGACACGCCGGCCTATGGCACCATTGCTGATTTCGATGGCGGTGGCAGTGACTTCCTCGACACCCTGCAGGGAGCGTTTCGACATGTGCCAGCCGGCCGTCAGAGACAACAGCAGGAAAACCGGCAGGCTGAACAGGAAAATACCGGCAACCAGTTCCAGAACTTCGGCCCGCTCCTCCAGCGGCTCCGCAATCTGGAGAATATAGCGGTTGGTGCCGTTATCGATTTCGCCATACACCGTACGGGCCTGGTATTCCTGCTCCCGCAGATCCAGTGACCGCAGTATCGGGTCGGAATCCTCTCCGGGACGCCAGGACTCAAACGGCGGAGACGGGACATCCTCCCAGCCTGTATCCGCGGTTCGACGCAACGAATCGGCATCGACGTTGAACAGCTGGAAAAACACATTGGTGGCGCCATCTGCCGCCACCTCGTCTTCCAGCTCCGTCCACATGCCCTCCAGGCCAAGCTGCCGGAAGCTGCTGTTGAACTCCTCGATGTCCTCAACCAGGTCGTCATCGACCTGCTGGAGCAGCACGGCGGATACCAGGTAGTAAGCAAGGATGAACACCAGCAGGAACGACAGCGTGGACAGGCCGGTATACCAGAAGGTCAATCGCGCAGCCAGCGTAGCCGGCCAGCTACGCTTCATGCTTGAGGACATAACCCACTCCGCGCACGGTGTGAATAAGCGGCACGTCGAAGCCCTTGTCCACCTTGTCCCGCAGTTTGCAGACCCTGGCTTCCACCACATTGGTATGGGGATCGAAATTGTAGTCCCAGACGTGTTCCATGATCATCGACTTGGAGACAATACGGTTTTCGTTGCGCATCAGGTATTCCAGCAAACCGAATTCCCTTGGCTGCAGGATAATTTTTTCGTCGTTGCGGGTTACCTTCCTGGAAGATATATCAAGAACCAGGTTGTGCACCCTGAGGCTGGTGGGCTCGACGACATGATTGGCGCGCCTGATCAGGGCCTGCAGTCGGGCCAGCAGTTCCGAAAATGCAAAGGGCTTGGTCAGGTAGTCATCGCCGCCGGTTTCGAACCCACGAATGCGATCATCAACCTTTCGCTTCGCACTCAGAATAAGCACCGGCAGATTCACCTGTTGTCTGCGCAATTCCTCGATAACTGAAAGTCCGTCCCTGACCGGCAGCATGATATCTATTATCGCGGCATCAAAACTTTCACTGAGAGCCAGGGAGAGTCCGTCGGCACCGTTTGCCGCGGGAACCACAAAAAATCCGGATTCTTTTAAACCCTTTGTTACAAAAGAACTGATCTTGACATCGTCCTCGATCAATAGAATTTTCATTTGCCAACCCCGCCGTTTGATCCGTCAAAGCAGCTTGTCTCGATTTTACCTGCAGTGTCAGCACCTGAAACGCCAACCCTGCCCGCGGTGACACCAGCTCAGTCTACCATACGCCTTGCGCCGGGATTTTCTCAACCTGTCGATTATTACCATTTGGTAATCACCGGGGCGGTCCTGTAAATTGTCAATACAATAGCCGGATAGTCAGGTTAAAAACCCGGTCAGGGGATTCCTGTTGTCACTGTCTGCTGGAGGATAGCGTGTAATGCAACCCGGGATTGGCCGTTTCACTCAACTGGCCCTGGCACTGGCATTCTGGTCGGGAAACGGTCTGGCCCAGCAGGCTGCCCCGCAGCTGGAAGAAATCCGGGTACTGGGAAATCGACTGGATTACGCTGTTGATAACACACCGGCTCCCAGGTTGATTTATGGCAGGGAGCATTTTCAGTCCTTTGAACCCCAGGGTGTGGGCGACATGCTCAAACGCGTCGCCGGCGTGGCTTTTTCCAGCGATATTGGCGAACTCGATGCACCGCAGTTGCGAGGCCTGGGGGCACGCTATACCCAGGTTCTGATCAACGGTCAGCGTGTGCCCGGCAATGCCGGTGACCGTACCGTGCTGGTTGACCGGATACCTGCCGAGCTGATTGAACGCATCGAGCTGGTCCGCAGCCCGACTGCGGCCATGGATTCCCAGGGCATTGGCGGCACCTTGAACCTGGTACTGAAAGATGGCGCCAGCCAGCAGGGGACAGCATGGCGCCTGGGTGGTATCTGGTATCCGGACCCGGATCACGACGTCAGGGGCACGGCGTCGCTTGCCAGCGGCAAGCAAGGCGATGCCTGGAGCTACCTGGTTGCCGCGAACCTCCAGCAGGGACTGAACCCCAAAACCAAGCGGGAAACGGTATTTACCGGGGAGCAGAACCCGGCTCGAAGGCTGGATGCCGTTGACCTGCGGGACAGCACGGACCGCGCACTGCGTGGCTCGTTCAGCAGGGAACTGCAAAGCCTGGGAACGCTGGATTTCAGGCTGGGGTACCTGGACAGCCGCATCGAGGAACAGGAGCGTATCGACATCCTGGACCTGGCAACCCGGCCGACCGAATCCGGCCGTGAACATCGACGGACCGACCAGGACCGGCTGGAGTTTGCCCTGCAGTTCCGCGGTCCACTGAGCGATGGTGGCGGGCTGCAGCTCAATTTTTCCGGCGGGCGCTTCGCTGTCGATTCCCGCGAGCTGGAAGCAGTGCTGAATACGGGAATCGAGCAGCTGACACTGCAGCAGTCCGGCGGTGCCGATGGTCAGGCGCTGCAGCTGACCGCATCGGTTTCCAGGCGGCTGACAGCTGCCCACGAAATAGCAGCAGGCGCAGGAGTCAGTCACGAGGAGCGCGATGCCGACGAGAGACTGCGGGAACTGGACGAAGATGAATTAATTGACGTGACCCCCGGGAACGGTGCCTACCGGGTGGAGGAAACCCGTGTCCATGCCTTCCTGATGGACACATGGCAGGTGACTGACGCCGTGATTCTGGAATACGGCGTTCGGGTCGAGGACACCGGGCTGACTCAGCGGGGCAGTGGCGGCAACTCCCGGGAATCCCAGCTGGAACTGAATCCGTCCGGCCACCTGCAGTACAGACTCGGCGATACCGGCCAGCTTCGTGCCAGCCTGGCCAGAACCCTGCGACGACCCGCTTTTGACGAAATCATACCGTTCACCAGTCGGGATACGCCCGATGAAGACCAGGAGACGGTGGGTAATCCGGCATTGCAACCGGAATCTGCCTGGGGAGTTGATATCGGCTACACCCGGCGCCTTGTCGATAATCCCGGCCAGTTCGGCATCAACTTTTTTTATCGCAGCATTGACGACAGGATAGAATTGACGCGGATAGACGATGACCGGTTCACCCCCAGGAACATCGGCACGGGCAAAGCCTGGGGCGTGGAGCTGGATTTTGCCACGTCGTTCAGTTTACCGGGCTTACCCCGGGTCGGTGTTTTCGGCAACTACGTGTGGACCGATTCAAGCATTGATGATCCGTTTACCGGCCAGACCCGTCAGTTCAATCTGCAACCCGGCTACATTACCAACCTCGACCTGTATCACGACATCCCCGCCCTTGGCCTGAGCCATGGAATCAGCTGGCAGAAACAGGGGGATGCCCGGGAAGTCCTGACCGACGAAGTGAAGTCTGTCCGCTACGGCGCCAACCTGGATTACTTCATTGAAAAACGTTTTCTTGCCGATTTCACTGTACGGTTTACCGTCAACAATATACTTGACGCCAACAAGCGCGAGCAAAGCCTGCTTTACGAGGGGCTTGCTGACCTGAGGGATAACGTGATCGACGAAACGGTGTTCGAAACAGAGCATGCGGATACGGTGTTTTTTCTTACCCTGAGAGGGTCTTTCTGACAGTCAGCTGGCGATTGGACGCCACGCCAGGAAAAACCTGTAAACGGAACCGCCGGCACCTTCAGCCTGGACAGGGGCTCCTGCCAGCCTGGCTGACAGGAGCCTCGGTTCCACGGGCTGGACTGGACGTTACTCGTCCTCGCAGCCAGCCACTTCATTGACACAGTAGCCGTCTTCCTCGGTAAAGGTGGCGTTATCCTCACCCCCGATGGCACCAACTTCAATCTTCACCGGTGTGTCGTCCGGCAGGGAAGCGAGGTATTCGGCAGGTACCGATACTGCCATCGGCGCAATGTCGCCGGCCACACGAATGGAATAAACCAGAGAACCGGTGATATCGCCGTCTTCCACATCCGGCTCAAGCACTATTTCCCAGCTGTCCACCTCAACGTCTTCGGGATGGGTGGACAGGGTACCGTCGGTCACCAGTGCGTCCAGCAGGAAATAGTCGGCACATTCCCCGAGGTCGTCACCGGCAGCCCAGGAAATGATCGAACCATCGAAGTCCACATCAACCGGTGCTGCCGGCAGATCGTAGGTCAGCATGGTCTCGCCAAAGGACTTTTCGCCCCCATCGCTGTGTCCTTCAAAAAGGTAATAGCCGGCAGGCCAGCGGGCCAGGAATTCCTCCAGGTAAACGATCAGGTCGTCCTCGTCTGCCTCGGGGTCATTCCAGCAGAGAGGCTCGGCACTTTCGGCAAAGGTCTCTGTCAATTTCTGCTTCTTCAATGGACCCTTGGCCTGATCCTGGAAAACCTTGCGCCCTTCCGCATCGAAAATCCTGGCCATATTCAGATCGTCCCCATCCATCAGGAAGTGGAATCCGATATCGCCGTCCGTGGAGTTGATTTCGATAATCGCCTTGCATTCGCCAAAGTCATCACAGGGCTCTGTTGCCTGGACATAACCGCCAGCCAGGGAAGCGGCCAACACGGCGGCACCCGAACTCGTCAAATTGAACAGTTGCTTTTTCATTACTTTCTCCTTTTCCGGATACTTTGCACTGCGCAAATGCCAGCACACCTGGATCCTGCCTTTTATGCCATGGGATTCGATCTCCCTATCCGCAATCAGGATCCTGCGAATGCCATACTAGAGGGGCAACATTACCCCAAGGTTATCGCCACATTACCAAGTGGTAAGCAACGGAGATTCATGCGCAGAAGGGAAACTGGTGTTCAGGACGTCGCCGGTCTATCGCAGACATGAAACCGGGTAGATCCTGTGAGTAGTACTGAATTGGCTGGCCAAAGAAAAGTGTTCACAGGCAGGAATTTCCGCCCCTGCCTGAAAAGGCCGGGAATACCGGGGCAGCAGGGATGCGGCTGGAATAAACAGGGAAAAGGATGAAGCGGTGTGACCTGAAGGCAGGTCAGGCTGGCACCGGGGTAATTTCACTAAACGACGGAACCAGCCTGACTGGCCGTCAAACATTAGGGAACCACTGACTGATTATGGAAGAGTACCTCCATAATCAGTCAGTGGTTCCCTGAATATCGGGCGTTCTAAAATACCTAGTTGGCCAGGTTTACCTTGTTGGTCCAGAAAATATCGATATTGCCCAGGCTATTGTCCTGACGATTGGAAAACCAGCTGAATCCTTCGCCACCGGGCGGCAGGGCCGGACACATATCGTTGGCCGCGGTATTGACTCTCGGCCCCAGGTTGACTGCCGGACCCCAGCTGTTTTCACCCTGCTGCATGCTGCCCCACAGGTCCATGCCGCCAAGTCCACCTTCCCGGTTCGAGGTGAAGTAGACCATGCCGCTGGTATCCTGGGTAAAGTGAAATTCTTCCGCGGCGGTATTGATATTCGGTCCCTGGTTTACCGGTTCCATCCAGTTACCGTCGCCATCCTGCTGCGAGCACCAGATGTCGGATCCACCGTAACCGCCCGCTCTCCGGGAGGCAAAGCACAGAGTTTCGCCGTCCTGCAGTATTGCCGGGCAGTGTTCATTGCCCTCGTTGGTGCTGATGGGATAACCGAGCAGCTCCGGCTCGGTCCAGCTGCCGTTGACTTTGCGGGTGACAAAGAGGTCTGTAGCGTTGTTGGGGTTACTCGTTGCCAGCCGGTCGGACTTGAAATAAATCGTGTTGCCATCGGCAGTAATCCAGGGTTCCCGGTCGTCACCACGGCGCAGCGGGTCCACGTTGGTAGCCGGCGCCGCATTGATCGGCAGGCCCATGTTCACCGGCTCATTCCAGGTGCCGGTCTGTTCATTGAAAGTCGCGATGTACAGATCCTTGGGGTCACCCGGCGCCACCGCCATGTCTTCCCGGGCACTGCAGAAAACCATGGTGCCATCATCGGCAAAGGAGAGTTCACCTTCGGCCCACATCGTGTTTATCGGTTCGCCGAAGTTGTGCACTGCCAGGTCGACCCAGGAGCTATCCTGTGCCCACCCGTGACTCGAGGCCAGCAGCACCAGTGCGGCAGCGATGCCGATCACCCGGTTACGGTTGTTGTTTTCTGTTGTTTTCATCTTGCTTACTCCTGGTTGTATACCTGTCGAATTATAAACCTTCAAAACATGGTCAGTTGTCACGCGCACGCGGATGGGATGCCAGGTCAGCCGGAAGATTCCACCCTGAAGGTCCACCACCGGTCTGCCCTTGGCGCACCTGGCGTCGGTGCACCCACCGGGTTGGGCAGGGAATTCAGCTTGAGATCGCGGGCAAGCCAGGCACGGTCCATTTCCGCCGGATCGGTGACGCGATTCAGAACCACCGGGTAGACGATACCGTCCAGCCTGAGTCGAGCCGGCTCGTCGGCTTCCACCCGGGCGGCCCAGTACTTGGTGTCGCAAACCGAACAGCTGAGATAGAGATTGCCATCGGGAGTGGACATGCAATTGAGATTGATGGAATGGGGCCGAACCCCTGCCCATATCTGCAACTGGCACAATTCCACCTGGTTGGCAAAATTCCAGTCGGATACCGGTTCCTCGGCGCGTTCGCCCAGGAGAAGTCCTCCCGGTGTGGTCTCGCAGGGGCAGATTGACGAGTAAATCAGGAAACCGGCTATGGCCACAACCGCCAGTCCAGCCACACCGGAACCGATGTAAATCGGCAGCCTGGACTTTCTGTTATCCTGCAGCGGCTCACTCATGGGGAATAACCTCCGATTGTTATTGTTGATGCCGTACCGGAAATACGGATTGCGCCTGCCAGTCTAAATTAAGGGACCAGGCGGGTCCAGCCCACAGCGGCCGAACCCGCCTGTTGTGTGCGGAGATCAATGCGCCTTGCCGCCGGATACAGAGAGTCGTGGCAGAATTCATTCACCTGCCACGAGGTCAGGACCCGCATCCTGACGATCAAGGGCAAAAAAAACCGTTGCGTCGTCGGCCGGTGTCGAGTCGGTGCGCCGCATTCCCAGCTTTTCCAGGACCCGAATGGATGCGTGGTTCGGCGCATCCGTGGCGGCTCTTATGGTCCTGAAGCCCAGTCCGGCAAATCCCTGCCGACACAGTCGCACGGCCATTTCCGTGGCCAGGCCCTGGCCCCAGTGACCCGGCAGCAGCCCGTAAAGCAGCTGGAGCTGTGGTGGATCGAAAAATTCACGAAATCCGCCAAAGCCGATGATTTCCCCGTCCCGGGACAGCCGGGCAGTCCAGAGCCCGGCACCGTTTTCCCGGAACCGGGCGGCACTGGCATCGATCTCTGCCAGGACCCATTGCCGACTGACTTCAAGGTCGTCCAGCAGATAGCGCCTGACGCCGGCATCCCGGAACACGGTCAGCAGCGCATCCGCCTCGATACGGCGGAAGGGAGTCAACAGCAGCCGGCGGCTGCGCAATTCGGGCCCGGTGAAATCCTCCATCCCCGTTTCCTCAGCCGGGCTTCACAATCCGCGCCTTGTGCACGGGACTGCCGTCGCTGCCGAAAAACGGTGATGGCGTGCCGGCACCGGTAAACTTCCACGACAGCATCTTACGACCCAGCCTGAGCATGTATCGCAGTGTGCCCTGGCAATGGGGAGGTGCTTCCGGCAAGGGACCGGTGGCGGATTTGACCTGCACCCGTGCCCGGATCGGACCCAGCCTGTCATCAAGCTGTGACGGATCGGCAACGAACACAGTCACCAGTCCGGCGAAAGGTACCGAGGCGGATACGGTATTGGCGATGGGCGTGTTGCAGCAGGCGGCATACCAGCGATAAAGTCCCTTGTCGGACAGGCGGAGGCATTCAACCTGGTCCATGCCCTGGGTAATCTCCAGTTTTGTCGGTGCCAGCTGGTAGATATCGGTGCCACCGGCTTCGTCCAGGATGTCGGCGCCCCTGCCCAGGTGGTTGGCAAACGCCTGGCAGTCCCGGCAATAGCAGATGAGACGCAGCCCCTCCCGGGGATCGATCCTGTTGGCCCTGCCCCTGACCTGGCCACAGCGGCAGGCGAGTTCAACGCTTGAGGTCCTGCCGGCATCGTTCACAGTGCATACTCCACGGCTTTGCGGGCATGGATGGCAGTAGTGTCCAGCAGCCTGGTGGTGGTCGACTGCTGATCCACCAGCATGCCGATTTCGGTGCAGCCGAGAATAACCGCTTCGGCACCCCGGGCGGCCAATCGGTCGATAATGCGCAAATACTCCTGCCTGGCTTCCGGCCTGAACCGGCCAAGGCACAGTTCCTCGTAAATCACCTTATGCACGAAGGCCCGATCCCGATCATCGGGCACGATGACATCCAGCTGATGGTGTTGTTCAAGCCGTTCCCGGTAAAACGGCTGTTCCATGGTGAAAGCCGTGCCCAGCAGACCCACGGTCTTTATCCCCTGTTCAACGAGTACTTCACCCGTGGCATCGGCGATATGCAGCAGGGGGATCTGCAGCGCCTCCTGAATTTCCGGTGCCACCCGGTGCATGGTATTGGTACAGATGATCAGAAAGTCTGCGCCAGCCCGCTCCAGCTGTATGGCGGCCCCGGCGAGCACGCGGGCGATCTGCGCCCAGTCATCGGCATGCTGCAGACGCTCCAGGGGCCCAAAATCCACGCTGTTCAGGATCAGGCTCGCCGAATGCAGCCCGCCCAGGGACTCCCTGACAATTTCGTTGATCGCCCGGTAGTAGACCAGCGTACTCTCCCAGCTCATGCCGCCCAGCAGGCCCATGGTCTTCACCGCACTCGCCACCCGGTCACACTACTCATCCCAGATTCCTCCAATGGTATACGGGCTGTTCCTGCCGGCAAAAAAACCGCCTTTCACGTAGCGGTAGTGCCGGTCGAGGCTGTCTATTCGCGCCATTTCGTCACTGCTCAGCTCGATGTCCACCGCGGCCAGGTTCTGCTCCATGCGCCCGGGATCCACCGACTTGGGAATAACCGCGGTGCCGCGATTGACAGCCCAGGCAAGCAGCACCTGTGCCGGTGATATTCCCCGCCCGGCAGCCACGTCGACAATGACCTCAAGCTCCATCAGCAGGGGCTCATCGGCTGCCTTCATCATCGTGGACCTGTCCCCGGAACCCAGGGGTGAATAGGCGGTCATCAGCACACTGTTGGCATCACAGAACTTCTTCAGTTTCTGCTGACTCAACAATGGATGCATCTCCACCTGGTTGACTGCCGGCCTGATACGACAACTGTCCAGTAAATTCTGCAGCTTGGTGACGCTGAAGTTGGACGTGCCGATATGTCGGGTCAGCCCCCGGTCCACGCAATCCTCCAGGGCGCTCCAGGTTTCTGCCAGCGGTACTTCCGCCAACGTATAAAAATCCTCCCGTGAATGGGGAAAACTGACCCCCTCCTTGAAAGCAATTGGCCAGTGAATCAGGTACAGATCCAGGTATTCAAGCTGCAGGTCAGTGAGGGTCTTCTCAAGTGCCGGTCCTGCCGCCGCTTTCCTGTGTGAATCATTCCATAACTTTGATGTGATCCAAAGATCGCTGCGCTGGACGTCACCCGCCACCAGGGCGTCAGTCAGGCCCCGGCCGATTTCCCCTTCATTGCCGTAGATTGCCGCACAGTCGAAATGCCGGTAGCCAACGGAGATGGCATGCCGAACTGCACGGTAAACCTCACCGGCCTCGGCTTTCCAGGTGCCAAGGCCCAGGACCGGCAGCCGATCCCCGTTTTCACAGTACAGAAACCTCATCGACTTAATGCGGATGCGTCGCCAGGTGCTGACGCAGCAGATCCTTGCCGTAATCGTTGCCGTTGGGAGTTCTCACTACCGTATGAATATGATCGCGGGTAGGCGTGCCCGGGGGATTCTTCTGCAATGTCCCCACCGGGTTCTGGTGATCAAACTCGATGAGTATCACCGGGCTGTGAATCCGGTAGTAAAATACCGCATCGGCATCGACACCGCCTATCCACGCAAACCAGGTGGAGTCAAGATGGCTGGCAATGGCATCCATGTGGACCCGCGCCTGGGCATCATGCATATTGCCCACGTAAGCCCGGATCAGTTCAAGCAACCGCTGGCGCTGGGCGCCGGTCAGTTCGGATCCCGGTATGCCTTCGTAGTCCAGCACCAGGTTGTCCTGGTTGGCGGCGGCCAGCTGATTGTTGCGCACCTTGTCGGGACTGATGGTGGCCTGCGCACGCTGTCCCTCATCAAGGGACTGCATCAGGGCCAGCCCCAGGTCCTGTTCCTGCTGCAGAATAACATTGCCGGCATATTTCCCGGTTTCGGTAAAGACCGGTTCGCCGCCCCAGAATGCCGGGGTCATCACCACCTGGTCGCCCAGTACGAAGTAATTGATAACCAGGTGGTGCCCGTCGAGTTGCCAGCCCCAGGGCTCTTCCGTGGATGGCAAACCCATCAGGGTGAAATAGTATTTCTCTTCACCGTATCGAATCCGGTCACCGTTCATTTCCAGCAGGGCCTGCTCGGTGCGCATGATACTGGTGGTCAGGTCCAGTCCCCTGGCGCTCAGCGACTCCTCCAGCAGGTTCCAGGCAGCTGCTTTCTGGTCTGCATTCATCTCTTCCAGGCTGATGCCGTGACGGGCGAAAATACCGACATCAACATTGGACCAGTTACGCCATTCCGGGTCATCCACGGCAAAATGACTGCGACTCAGGCCCACCGGGTCCAGGGTCGCCAGGAAATCCATGGCCGCCTCGACCACGGGTGCCGTGGATACCCCGGTGGAACGAATTGGAAACAGCCCGGTCTGCAGGCCGGAGGATGTCCGCAGACCCACGAACGGTTCGCCCAGGGCTTCGGCAACGCCACTGGAGAACACGCGCTTCGTGTTCAGCAGGGATTCCGGATACTGATCCTGGGCCTCCACCGTGGAAGTGAGCAATGCTGAGCTGACAAGGAAAACTGCGGCGGCTTTCATACTCAGGTTCTGGAATATCATGATTATTCTCCCATGCCGGAAGCCAGTGGATTCCGGTCACTTGTTATTTTCCGATCAGGGGCCGGGTGGCGCCTTGGCAAACACTTCGATGAGCCTGACAAGTTCCGTTATGTCCCGCAGGTCGGCAATTTCCGCGGGCGAGTGACTGTACCGGCCGGGCCATGACAAACCGGCGTTGGGGGCACCGAAAAACGTGAAGGCGGTACCGTCGGTGCTGCCCTGGGTCAAGCCGATCTGGACCTCAAGCCCGGCTTCTTCGGCAATAGACCGGTTTCTGTCCAGCTCCGGGGGAATGGCCAGGCCGCTGTTTTCGACGGAGCGCAAGACCGGCCCCGCACCCAGTGGGGCAAGGGCAAAATGGGGCGATTCCAGCGGTGTGTCCGAGGTCACGAAAGTATCGATACTGTATACCCGGCGGGCTTCCATGCCAAAGCGCCGAGCCAGTTGCCCGGCGCCACGCAGACCGCCCTCTTCCCTCACCGACCAGGCAAATATCACACGCTGCTGAAGCTGTTCAGGATCCAGGTTGCGAATGGCCAGCAGCAGCGCCGTGGTGCCTACCCGGTCATCCATGGATCGGGAGGCATAGCGGTACCGTCCCATGCGGAATCCCTGTTTGAATCCGGTTACTCCCATACCGACCCTGACGCCTGCAGCGCGCAGCTGCTGCGCATCCCTGCCGAACCAGGCCTGGACCCGTTCCGGAGTCTTCTGTCGTGGATAGTGCCGGGTCAGGAAAACGCCCCGCAGCTGTTCCGGGTCCGGCAGGGAATCCACGTCGCTGTTAGGGTCAAGCTGCAACAAAGCCGGCTGCCCTTCCCAGGCGGTGGTCACGACTCCACCCAGCCGGGTCAGGTCAACCACTCCGTCCGCCCGTATGTCCGCTACCTCCCAGCCCACCTCGTCCATATGGGCCACGAATACCGTTGCCTCCCCCTGGCGGGGCCCCATATCAACCCACAGGTTGCCCATGTCATCCACCTGGGCGAGGTTTCTGGCCCAGTCCGGCAGGCCGTTATAAACCAGATTGCGTACCGGACCTTCATGACCCGGTACCGCGGACAGTTCCGCGAACCGATCCAGCACCGAGGCCGTCTCCATCAGGCCGACGATGTCCTGGTGGGTTCCCCAGCGCGAAGCCTCGTCATTCACCGGTGTCGGTGGTGCCGGCGCCATGCGCCAGGCAGGTGAGGAGGCCAGGGGATCAATGGTACGAACCAGGCTGTTCAGAAGATCCCTGGCGCTGTCAACGGTCACCCGCTCCATCAGGGCATCGGGGCTGACTACCTGGGGAGTCAACCCGACCATTGTTGCCACGCCGGCGTATCCGGCAACGGCATCGAATCGTTGACTGACCCCGTCCAGCACGTCGAGACCGGCCTCGTCACTTCCCGGTCCGACCATGATCAGCCCGTCCACCGGCGCCAGAAAACGCAATGCAGCACCGAGCCCGGTCCAGCCGAACACCTGCTGGCTGCTGAGCACATAACTTGTCCTTCCCTGCCCGCTGATTTCACCCTCGGCGGCGGCAAAAACTGCGGCGCAACCGATCCTGGCACCGGCCCGTGGGCCGGCAATTTCATCGGCATAGCTCCAGGCTGGCAGCTGCCGGATTACCGGATCAAGCAGGTCGATACCCATGGCAGCCACTTCTTCTGCCGACGACGCACCCACGTCCAGCCACAGGTCGTCGGCAGTTACTACGGTCGTTTCGTGGCGATGCTGGGCGGCAAAATGGCCGTTTGCCACCGCGGACACACCTACCAGCGGTCCGCTTCGTGTCAGGAGACGAAGATGCTGCCCTTCATGAGCCTGATCCCAGAGTGGGTGACGTGACCCACTGCCGATACGATGCAGTCTGAGATAGCCATCCTGGGTGATCTGGCTGACTGCGTAGGCATAGGCATCCAGCGCACAGGCCACTACGCGGTGTGGCTGTCCGCTGCCAACCTGCTTGACCAGGTTGCCGTAACGGTCGACCTGCCAGCCCGGGTAATCGCGTGCCAGCAGGGTGGTGGCATGATGTTCATGGCCGGTGGGCGCATCCAATGCCAGCCAGGATGCCAGGATTGCCGGCTCATCCTGGGCATGAACCGCGAAACCTGATATTGAAATCAGTGCACTCAGCAGCACCCGTACCCGGATACACGTCCAGTTTTCTTGTCGGCTGCCAGGCCGCATTGTCCGCCACCAGGTAAATCTCCCGGACAACAACCGCCGGTCCGAACACTTTTGTTGTAACAGACCCTGGCGACACGATTGCCTGCCTGACTCCGGCCGGGGTGTCGACCCCCTGTTGGCTATTCCCCCGATGAAGGACTCACTCGGTACTGCTTCAGACATGGTTGAACCTCTCCAGAAATTGAGTCCCGACAACAGCATGCCGATCCCGCGTATATCGACCGGCATTCGCAGTCTCAGGGTACGGCAAGCGGCCCGCTGCAACGGATCTGCACGTGTACCCGCAACCTGATCCGGGGGTCGAAAATCGCCTGCCCTGGGCACGGCGGTACGGGACCGATGACCGTCTGACTATAACGCAGAAAAACACGTTTAAACAGCCGGTGGCAAGCATTCAGAACGGCCTGTCCGGCGCCGACCGGTCCTGCCCGCTCCCCCCGTGGAGACCCTGTCCCTGTAAGGCGCCACCGACTGATTACCTCCGTACCACCGCAATTGTCTGCTGCCGGGACTGCCAGTGACGATGCAGACCAGCCCAGCCCGGGGCGCAATGTCTGGGACAACAGACCGGGGCCGGGACACCGGGACCGCTATACTTTCCCGACTGTGCAATCAATGTGGACATTTGCTCTTTCCGGGGCTAACGTTCATGGCTCCTGTCGCAGCTGGATACCGGGGCGAATCCGGGGACTTCCGGAAGGCGCGAACCGGTGACCGAACGTACAGTGTGATGCTGTTTAATTCCAGGAAACCTCTGATTGAGCAGGGATGTGTTCTGCCCTGCTCGATAAGAGGGTCCCTTGACACTCGCGGAATACATTCAAAATGGCCGAACTGGGAAACGATATTGACCGGGCAGCGGGACTGCTGCGCTCCGGGGAACTGGTTGCCATCCCCACGGAGACAGTCTATGGACTGGCGGCTGACGCCATCGACCCGGGCGCCGTGGTAAGAATATTCGAGGTTAAAAACCGTCCGGCATTCGATCCGCTGATAGTGCACGTGGCCGATATCGACGAGTTTTCTCACTATGCCGGTCCCATACCGCCGGCCGCAGTAAAGCTGGCGGAGCAGGTTTGTCCCGGCCCGGTAACGTTTATCTTTCGCAAGAGCCGGGTCATTCCCGACCTGGTCACCAGTGGTCATGCCACCGTGGGGCTGCGGATACCGGACCATCCTGTCACACTGCAGTTACTGAAATCCCTGGAATTCCCGCTGGCGGCTCCCAGCGCCAATCCGTTCGGTTTCGTCAGCCCGACTTCGGCCATGGATGTCCAGGATCAGCTGGGCGACCGTATTCCCTACATCCTTGATGGCGGCGACTGCCAGGTTGGACTGGAGAGCACGATTATCGATTTTTCCGGCCACGAGCCCAGGATATTGCGACTGGGGGGCCTGTCCCTGGAATACCTGGAAACCCTGCTGCAGCAACGGGTGGCAATACAGACCAGCAGCAGCAATCCGCGTGCTCCGGGCATGTTGACCAGTCATTACAGTCCCGGCCGGCGGCTGCTGGTGGGCGATATCCCGGCGCTGATCGATAGCCACCCTGATCTGGAACTGGGCGTACTGGCCTTTCGCCATTTTTATCCCGGGGTCGTCAAACAGCATCAGCGCATCCTGTCGCCGGCCGGCGACCCTCAGGAAGCTGCCCGCAACTTTTTCCGCAGGCTGCGTGCATTCAACAGGCTGCCCGTGGACCTGGTGATTGCCGAATGGCTTCCGGACGAGGGACTGGGTCGGGCTATCAACGATCGATTGCGCCGCGCGGCAGCCTCTGCGGACATGCCTGACCGGGGAGCACCGCCGGCCACCAATCAGTAGTACCGGCATTGCCGTCCTGCAGCAGCGATCACCTGGCGCCGGGGCGAAAAGTGATCCACCGGGGCGGCCGGAACCCCGGCATCTTGCCAGCCCATGAATCTTCACCGAGGTTAATCCAACAGCGATGAGGTAACGGTATTATTTTTTCTGCCAGTCCAGCAACAGCCTCACCAGGGCGGTCCACACCGGTCCTAAAAAGAGGGTAATGGCGATAATCGCCACGGTCAGCTGGTAGGAAACATCGGTAACAATCATGGCATTGAGGCCGATGGCCGCCAGCACGAAGCTGAACTCTCCCACGTGGGCCAGCAGGGCGCCGCCATAAACCGCATCCCGGCCAGCCATGCCAAGAAATCGGAGTATCACCGCGTTGATCAGGGTATTGGCCAGGAAAGTCAATACTACCAGCAGCACGATCTGTTCCCAGTAGGCGGCCAGGAACCTGCCGTCGATCAACGCGCCGACCGAAGCAAAAAACAGTGCCACGAAGATTATCTTTACCGCATCCAGCTTTGCGGTCACCCACTCCGACTCTTTCATCCTGCCGATTATCATCCCGGCCAGGAAGGAACCCAGGGCGGTGGACAACTGCAGCATCCCGGTGACAAAAGCCAGGACCACGCAGAACAGCAGGGCGGAGAACACCTGCAGGTCCGGCTGACTGTTCAGCCGGTGCAGCAGCGGGATGATTATCTGCTCGGTACGCACGATCCAGACCAGAAGTCCGGCGATCAGCACGCAGCCCAGCAATTGCCGCCAGAGGGTGGATACCTCCACCGCATCGCCTCCCAGGAATCCCAGGACTATCAGCATCGGTACTACCAGCAGATCCTGCATGATCGAGATCCCCAGCAGGTTCTGACCAATCCGGGTATTCATTTCGCCCCGGCTTTTAAGCCCGTCAATGACCACCGCCGAGCAACTCAGGCTGATCACGAAGCCAATGAGTACCATGCGCGCCAGGGGCCAGTCGAAAAACAGCCCCAGCAGACAGACCACTGCCACCGACAGGATAACCTGCAGCAGGGTGCCCACGAATGTCACCCGCCAGCTGGCAAGCAGCTGTTTCGGTGAGATTTCCATGCCGATGAAAAACAGCAACAGCACGACGCCGATGGAACCCAGCTGATTCATCAGCGCCGTGTCAGTGAGGAATCCGATACCGTGAGGCCCCAGCAGAGCACCGGCGAGGATATAGCCGGTAAACACCGGCAGCCTCATCAGCGACATCAGCAGGCCGAACCCCAGCGCCACGAATCCGCAAACCAGGAAGTAGATGATTATCTGGTCGGTCAGCATGTTGAAGCCCGGGTGGACGAGTTTAACAACTGGTGTTGCCGGTGAGTGGTTGCAGCCATCAGGTGTCAGTTGCCACCGACCAGCACCGGAAACAGCCCGCGAAACCCGTTGGCCATGATTTCAATGGCAATGGCGGTCAGGATCAGACCGAACAGGCGATTCATTACGTTGAGACCGATGGGCCCCAGGAACCTGCCGATGGGGCTGGAGAGACGCAATACGGCCCAGACAATCAGGCACACCAGCAGAATAACCAGGACAACCCAGACCAGGTTGAATTCAGCGCCTGGCCGATGCATCTGGATTATCACCGTGCTGATGGAGCCGGGTCCGGCCAGCAACGGAATGGCTATGGGCACCACGGCAATGTTTTCAAAGCTTTCCGCAGCCCGTCTTTCCACCGCCGTCGATTTCATCTGGTCAGGTTCAGCCCGTAACATGGTCAGTCCCATCAACAGCAGGATGATGCCGCCACCGACCCGGAAGGAAGGCAGGCTTGCCCCCAGTACGGTCAGGATATTTTCTCCGAACACGGCAGCGATGGCGAGCACTATGAACACGGTGAGTGCCGCGACATTCACCGCCCGGTTGCGCTGTTCCGTGGTGTAATCCCGGGTCAGTCCCAGCAATATGGGGATGACCGCGAACGGGTCGAGGATAACCAGCAGGGCAGTAAAGAAACGGGTATATTCAGTGACAAATTCCATGGCCGGGATCTCGTTGTTTTTCCTTTATTGTGTATTGTGTTGTAACCCGGCCGGAGGCTGATGGCGTTGCCCGGAAAAAATCCCGATTGCTGCATTCGGATTGCAGGCACGGGTTGAAATTTCGCTGCAGGTGCGGAGTGAGTCCGGGTTTCAAAGCTACGGACTAACAGGCATTAAACCAACAGTTTTACTCCGTCCTCGCGTCGCGGTTTTTCCCGGTAGTTTACATCAAGGAGCCGCTGATTAATTGCGCATGTGCTCTGCGGGTGTCTGCCGGGCGCCGCAGAAAGGCGTCGTGCACGCAGAACGCGGTGGAGGCCAGGATAGACTCCGGTAGCCCGGAACGTTTGGCTGGACCTGGTCCACGGCACTCGCTATGCTCGGATTACCCGATGGAAAAAGGTATTACGATGAGATTAACCAGCCTGCACGTTTCACGCCTCGGTCACCGCCGGGTTTTCCTGCTGCCGTTACTGTTCCTGCTGACCACGTCTTTCGGCCATGCCCAGCAGGAGCAGCAGTTTCTGCGTTTTACCCTGCTGGCCCTGACCGACGACGACCAGTCGCGTCGCGAATTCGAAAACCAGCTGGTAATTCGCCTGCAGGAAGACCGTTTCGATGCGGTTGCCAGTTTTGAACTGCTGCCGGACCCGCGGGGCATGGCACCAGGGGAGGTCCGACGCCGGCTGCTGGAATCCGGCGTACAGGCAGTGCTGATATTGCGGCCGCTGGAACTGGCTGAGGGCACCACCCTGTCGCCCGGGCAACTGCAGTTGAGTCCGGGAGAGTTCACCAGTGTATCCCGGTTTATCAGTGGTTATCGAGGGGATAATTTTGCCGTGCGTACCGTTGTTCAGATCGCCGGATTCCTGTTGCAAAGGGACGCATCGCAGCTGTTCTGGCACGGCGTTATCTGGCTTGACGATACCGTGGAAACCGAACAGAACCGTATCGACCGGATTGTCGACCTGGTGCAGTTCAATCTGAATAATTCGCGAAGTGCACTGCGTGCCCAGCTGGGTTTTCCGGCACTGCGTCCTGATTGAATCAATCGCGGAAGTACGGCACTCAATCGGCCACCTGTCCTGCACGGCAACCGACAACCATCCCCTCAGGCGTCACTGGATCGCTGCTGCTCTGCCGTACGCTGCCTGTTCTTGAATGAAAGTTTTTTCTTGCGTCGCTGCTGGATAACGGCCTGCATGGGCTGACCAATATGTGATTCGCCCCGCTGTCGGGCCAGCTCCATCTGCCGTTCCCGTTCGGTAAAGCGCTGGACCTGCTCACTCGAGTGCTGTTCATGGCAATACGGACAGCTGACCCCCTGTTGAAAAAGTTCGCTTTGCCTGTCCTGTTCACTGATGGGCATCCGGCAGGCGTGGCACTGATCGTACTCGCCTTTTTCGAGATTGTGGTTGACCGTTACCCGATTATCGAACACGAAACATTCACCTTCCCACCGGGTTTCCTCCTCGGAAACTTCTTCCAGGTATTTCAGAATTCCACCCTTTAAATGATAGACCTCTTCGAATCCCAGTCTGCGCAGGTACGCCGTGGATTTTTCACAACGGATACCCCCGGTGCAGAACATGGCCACCTTGCGATGGGTGCGGGGATCCAGGTTATTGGCGACGAAGTCCGGGAATTGGCGAAACGAGTCGGTTTCCGGATTCAATGCACCTTTAAACGTACCGATCTGGTATTCATAGCGATTGCGGGTATCGATCAGCGTGACGTCCGGGTCAGCGATAAGTTCATTCCAGTCACCGGGTTCCACGTAGGTGCCCGCGTGCCTGTTGGGATCGATGTCGTCCACACCCATGGTGACAATCTCTTTCTTGAGTTTGACCTTGGTTCGATAGAAAGGATTGACGTCGGTGCGGGATTCCTTGACATCCAGGCTGGCAAAACGCTCATCCCGGCGGATCAGCGACAACACTGCATCCACGCCCTGTCGTGACCCGGCAATGGTGCCGTTGATGCCTTCGCGGGCCAGCAGCAGCGTGCCACGCACGTTATGCTTCAGCAGTTCATCCAGCAGTGGCTGGCGAAACGATTGAAAATCGGGAAAACTGGCGAACTGGTATAACGCCGCAACAACCACGTCGCGTTTCATGGGCCTTCCTCGCTGCTGATCGGAGCGTAAGTCCGGTGCATCAAGTCTGTGGAAGCGGCGGATTTTAAGTGACTGGCAGCCTGATGTCTATTTCCCGGCCTGTCAGTCGTCAGGATTACACGGCATAACCCTCCAACCACAGAACCAGCTTTCAAACTGAGCCATCACCAGGGAACCCCTGATTAAGTAGGGAAATACTTAATCAGGGGTTCCCTGGAATGATAGATGGCCTGACCTGCATGATGACAATGTCAAAACCCTGCAATACGGAACTGCGACAGTAACGGCCTGAAAGATCAGGCGCCGGCGACTACCGGCAGCTTACCCGGCTGCCCCCACTCGCTCCAGGAGCCATCATAGACCGACAGGTCTGTTAAGTCCGCCTGCCAGGCGGCCAGTGTCAGAATACAGGCGGACAAACCTGAACCGCAGGTAAAGACCAGTTTCTGTCCAGGCGCGACATCGGCAAACAGCCGCCTGAGCTCTTCTGCCGGCTTCAGGTAAATATCATCCAGAACCTGTTGAAACGGCATACACCTGGCCCCCGGCATGTGGCCTCCACGCAGGTTGGGCCTGGGTTCCGGATCACGTCCTGCGAAACGACCTTCGGAACGGGCGTCCAGGATCAGGGAGGAATTGTCGTTCAATAATTCGTAAACAGCCAGGGCATCGCAGAACAATCCTGGACGCAGCCCGCCCTGGAAATTGCCTGGTCGAGCCGATTTGTCCTCCAGCTTGTCAACCAGTGACAGGCCAGCCTGATGCCAGGCTACCGCACCACCATTCAACACTGCGACGTTGTCATGACCCATGGCACGAAACATCCACCAGGCCCTGGGGCTGGCGTAAACGCCGATATCATCGTAAACCACCACGGCACTGTCAGCATCGATGCCCAGTTCGCGCACCTTTTCGCTGAACAAATCGACGTCGGGCATCATGTGAGGCAGGCTGGATTGCTGATCGCAGATGTCTTTATCGTAATCGAATCGCAACGCGCCCGGGAGGTGTCGGGCAGGCTGCGACTCTGGCAATTTCTGGCGGGTGAACGGCGCGATGGGCGGTACCGAGGCATCGAGAAGGACCAGGTTTTCGGTATCCAGGTGCCCGGCAAGCCAGTCTACGCCGACCAGCGCCGAGGGCAGCTTAAGCTTGCTCATCGAGGCTCCGGCACGGCATCATTGGAGGAAAAGCCAGCAACACCATGGACTCAAAGCGCCTGCAGGAATTCACGCAGTTTTGCCTTGACCCTGTCCCTGTTTACCGGTCCGATCCTGATCATCTGTTTCTGGATGTCTGACCGGGCCTCCAGTTGACTGTCAGCATAAAGGTACATGACCGACGGCTTGACCAGCTGGGGGGTTCCGCTCACATCGTCGGTGGACAGCACGCGCCTGATAGCCCGCTGCAGGGCAAGGTCGAAACTGGCTTCGCCGTAGCCCAGTTCCGCATAGGCCTGCTGAAACAGGGGAGACGCCAGGCGGTACAGGGCCACCAGCTGCCCGGCATCAATTGCCACCAGGGCCTCCACGGCGGCATCGAAGCGACGAAATCCGGCCTCAGCCATCTCGAACAGGTTGTCATCGATGACGCGGACCGGGAATTCGCCCGGCACCGGGTTGTAGGGCAGGTTGGCCTGGGGAATATTGCCCTGGGCGACATTGTCCACCAGTACGACAAATCGCCGGACCAGCTGCTCATCCGCCAGGTGGGACAGCAACGCCACACCATTGTCCAGCTGCTGCAGACGCGCCGCCAGGAAGGAATCGCTGTTATTGAGTGACGGCAGGTCCTCGGGTTCGGCCTCCAGGGGTTCGGACTCCACCGCCTCAGTCTGCGGCGCCGGCTCCTGTTCCGCAGGCGTCTCGTCAACCTCTGCCACTTGCGGCGCCTGGGCAGCCTGTTCCCCGGGGGCCGCGTCCAGTCCAGGCGCCGGCGCTGGATCCGGTTGGGCCGGGGGTGGTGCAGGAGATTGCGGTTCAGCCTGTTCCACTGGCCTCGGGACAGGCGGCGGCACCACAACGGTGGTAGTGCCTTCCGGCGGTTCGTAGGTTGCCCCGAGATACACCAGGTACAACAGCGTAGCCACCGCAAAGCCGGCAATCAGTACGATACTCTTAGCACCCATGGGTAACTCCAGTGGTCTGCCTGGAGCCATTTTGTCACAGCGGGCTTCCCAGCGGCAAGGCAGGCAGTTTCTGGGGGAGTGCCGGTCCGGCGCCCGATGACAACATGGCACCGCTATTCACTGCAGGGTGAACAGGCCGAATGGGCATGGCGGCACAGCTTAAAGGAACCCGTGGGTACCGGGTGAGGCCTCGCACTGGATTAATTGCCCGCCAGGCCCGACAACAGGTAAAAAAAGGGGCCGATTGCTCGACCCCTTCCGGTTCAATGGACAAGGTGGTTGGTCTCCGGCAAGGAAGCCCGACCACGCCGGCAGTCAGTTCCCTGCCACCAGCGGAAATCCCAGCTCTTCCATGGTGCGGGTTAGATCCACACCGGCGGTGGCCGGATTTGTCGCCTTGTCGATTTTCAGCACAGTGCCATCGCTGCCAATGTAGTAGGTCCAGCGATTGTTGAAACCGCTTGCCCCCAGCACGCCATAGGCGGTGGACATTGCCTTGGTTGGATCCGACATGATCGGAAAACCAGCCTGGTGTTCTTCGGCAAACGCGGTATTGGTTTCCAGGTCATCGACACTGGCCATGAAATAGGCGACATTGAACCGTTTTATTTCTCGAGCACTGTCACGCAGCGCTTTACATTGCATGGTTCAGCCACCGGTAAAGGCTTTCGGGAAAAAGGCTATCACTACCGGCTTTTCGCCCAGGAACTGGGACAGGGTATAAGTATTCCCGTCCGAGGCCTGCAGGGCAAAATCCGGTGCCTTGTCCCCGACTTCCAGCGCCACCGCCAGCGGACTCGCCAGCAGTAACGCACTTAACAGGCTGCCGGAAAGCACCCTGCAGCTTTTGCGTACAAGTTGAAGCATGGACACTCCTCTCACTAAGTTAGAGTTGGTTCATGGACTCACCGCACCTGCGGCGAATCAACGGACTTTATAGCAGTCTTTGGGATCCGGTGACAGCCCTTTTGTCGCGATGCAGGTCGAGACGATCGTTGCCGCCGGGGATCTACCGGCAGCCAGCGAGGCTGTTGACTAACCGCCAGACGACAGCAGAACCGGCCGCTGGTGCTCTCTTACACCGGGCTGACTGCCCCGTTGCGCGGGTTATGCAAGGGTCGGGCTAGTACAGCAAACCGCGACGGGAATTGATCTGAATGCGCTGAAATTCGGTTTCCAGGGCCCGGATATCACTGGCCAGGCTATCCCACCGGGTTGCCAGTTCTCCCGGATTGCGCGCCATGATCTGGTTGATGCTGTCGATGGAACGCTCGGCTTCACGCACACTGCGGAACACCATCATGCGCTTGTTGTTGCGCTGGGAATCCCGGTAGAGCGGGTTTTCCCGACGGACATTGGTACACTGCCGCACCACGCCTTCACGCCCGCTGTTGACGTTTCGACAGATTGTCTGGGTGATGTATTGCGGGACTGTTCCCTCGAAAAACTGGTAAGGCGTATCCGCCAGCATCCTGGCAAATTCCAGGTCAGCCAGGGACTTGCCCTGGTACAGCGGCACCAGGGCTGTCTCACTGTAATCCGGACTTTCCTGGATACGGGCAATGCCGTTGCGGTATATCTCGCTGAGTTCTTCGGCTTTGCGGCCGATGCGGCGATAGCCCTCACCCAGCAGGTTTTCCCGCAATACGCGTAATTTCCAGTCACCCAACTCGGCCACCGCATGGGCATAGCGTGGATCAGCCGGCTCGTAAACACGATCCTTCAGGTAAAACTGCAGATGATACATTTCGTCGGCCTGCTGCCAGTCGTTCAGCGACAGGCTGCAGTCGATAATCTTTTCGATATAGGCCAGCTGTTCCTCACTGTTCAGGCCGAAGTTTATGCGGGCCAGCTGCAGCGCCTGGCGATACTGGGCAATGGCCTGTTCCAGGTCGCCGACTTCCTGGTAGAAACCGGCCAGGTCGTCATGCATTTCGACCAGAGCAGGATCGTAATGTCCCAGCTCTCCCTGTAACTGCTCCATGGCCTGGTGACGACGCTCCAGTTCCCGGCTTAATTCCAGCGCCGACAGCGGTTCGGCCGGGGTGACCGGGTCAGGACCATCGGCCAGTGACGGCAAGGAGGACTCCTGACCGGCAAGGACGGTATTCATTGATACGAGCAGGGCAGGCAGCAGCACAATCACCCGTGCACAACCAGCCAGACGCCCCACAGCGACTGCAAATGCTGATATTGACATGTTTATGCAAATCCGGGCCACGTTATTAACGGGTCCCAGCCTCTCTCTTGCATTATCCGTGGACAGTTATATTAATTAGACGTCCTACAGACCGGTTCAGTTATACCACAATGTCGCCATTCCCACACCGGCATCAGGGACTTATACAGATGATTTATTTTCAGGTCCTTGACCCGGAACCCAACCAGGGCCTTCTCGTAAGCCGCTCTCCACGGGCCCGCTGACTTGACCATCGAGGCATTTACACCCATGCTCGGGACTTTTTACAGCCTGACGCGACAGTTGCCGGCCAAAGCCGCTCCACGGCTAGGCCCCTGCGTGTCCGCCCATCGTGGCATTCAGGAGGAACCCATGCATCGATTTTTCCCTGTGCTGATCCTGTTCAGCGTCACTGTCACGGCATCGGCCCAGAGCGGCACGGATACGGTGCTGCATCGGATTGCCGCCGACGTGTCTGCCCGGCGGATTCAAAGCGATGTCGTGCAGCTGGTCAGTTTTGGCACCCGCCATACCCTGTCCATGACCGACTCCCAGGTACGGGGAATCGGGGCGGCCCGACGCTGGATCAAGGCTGAATTCGACAGGATTTCCGCCGACTGCGGTGGTTGTCTCGACGTGTTTTACGTTGGCGACACAGTTTCCGGGAACCGGATCCCGGAGCCCACGGAAGTCGTGAACGTGGTGGCCCTGCAGCGCGGCAACCGGGATCCACAGCGGGTGGTGCTGATGAGCGGAGACATCGACTCCCGGGTCAGCGATGCCCTGAATTCCACCTCCTACTCACCCGGTGCCAATGACAATGCGTCCGGCATGGCCGGCGTGCTGGAGGCTGCCAGGGTGCTGAGCCGCTATGAATTTCCCGGGTCCATTGCCTACGTGGGTCTTTCCGGCGAAGAACAGGGTCTCTATGGTGGCGCCATCCTGGCCCGCCATGCCATCGACCATGGCTGGAATCTTGACGCCGTCCTCAATAACGACATGATAGGTAACATCACCGGCGTCAACGGTGTGACCGACAACACCACCGCCAGGGTGTTTTCCGAGGGTACCCGTTACGTGGAAACCGCCGAAGAGGCCCGGCAGCGCCGCTTTCAGGGCGGCGAAGTGGATTCCCCCTCCCGAAACCTCGCCCGCTACATCGACGACCTGGCGGACCGGTATATACCCAATCTGGACGTGATGATGGTCTACCGGCTGGATCGCTTTGGCCGTGGCGGCCACCATCGCCCGTTCAACGAAGCCGGCTTTCCGGCCGTCCGCATCATGGAAACCAACGAAAACTACACCCAGCAGCATCAGGATGTCCGCGTGGAGAACGGCATCGCCTACGGTGATGTGCTGGAACACGTGAATTTTGACTACGCGGCCAAACTCACCGGCCTGAATGCCGTCACGCTGGCCTCGCTGGCCCGGGCCCCGGCACCGCCGGCGGCAGTAACCATCCGCGGCCAGGTGAGCCCCGATACCACGCTGAGCTGGGCAAAGGTGCCCGGGGCTGCGTCCTACCGGGTGCACTGGCGCCTGACCACCTCTCCCACCTGGACCTATGCCCGGGATGTCGGCAATGTCGACACATTCACCCTGGAAAACGTGGTAATCGACAATTACTTTTTCGGCGTCTCCAGCGTCTCTTCAGACGGTATCCAGAGCCCGGTGGTGTTTCCCGGCCCCGCCGGTGCATTCTGAAAACGGGAACGCATGACAAACATTCAAAGCTGCGTTACCCTGCTGAGGCTGTGCTGTCCGGTCCCGGTCAGAGTCCTGAACTGATCTCCGGAGATCCGCTCCAAAGCTGCATCAGGCACCAGTCAGGATTGACAATATATTGACAAAAAAGGGGGATTGCCTTCCAGGCGGCCAGCAAGAACAGCAGAACAAGCAACTCGCAGAGAAAATAACAAGACAACAACGAGGTACCGAGAATGATCAGACTGCAATCACTGAAACGGACCCCATCCGCCGGCCCGGTGACATTGACCGGACTGCTGGCGATCCTGCTCTGTTTCGCCGTTCCATCACTGGCCCAGGATACTGTCGAATGGACAACCCTGGGCAATGATTTTGCGCACACCCGCTACTCACCGGCCGGGCAGATCAACGCCGATAACTTCGAGGATCTCGAAGTGGCGTGGGTCTGGGACGGCGCCAGTTTCCAGGCGCAAAGCGGACGCTCGACACCGAGCTATATCAACGGTCGTTTATACACCGTGGCCGGCGCCCGACGCCATGTCGTCGCCATCGATCCCAAGACCGGTGCGACGATATGGTCCTACCGGGAACCCGATACGGGTCGCTGGGAATATTCCATGCGGGCCGACTACGGCAAGGGCGTGGGCTACGGTCAGGTTGACGGACGTGACGTTATCTACATCATTTCACCGGCCTTCTTCCTGACTGCCCTGGATGCCGAAACCGGGGCACCGCTGGAGGGTTTCGGTCAGCCGGTACCCATTGACGGGTTTCCCGAAACCGGCGTCGTGGACCTGCTGGCGGACCTCGGCCATCCCTACGACCCCTATGAAGGCATTCCCCTGGAACGCGGCTACATCACTTCGTCTTCACCACCCATCGTGGTCAATGGCGTGGTCGTGGTGGGTAATTCCGCGGAACAGGGCTACCACCAGTCACGGATAGAAAACGTGCCCGGTGACATCCTGGGTTACGACGCCGCCACGGGTGAATTCCTTTGGAAATTCAACATACTGCCGAGACCTGGCGAGTACGGCCATGAAACCTGGGAAAACGATTCCTGGCAGTATACCGGAGACATTTCCTCCTGGGCGCCGATTTCTGCCGACCCGGAACTGGGCATGGTCTACATTCCCACCAACGGGGTAACCATCGACTATTATGGCGGCCACCATCCCGGTGACAACCTGTTCGGCACCAGCCTGATTGCCCTGGATGTGCGTACCGGCGAGCGTAAATGGCATTTTCAGATGGTGCACCACGATATCTGGAATTTCGATACGCCGACAGCACCCATCCTGCTGGATGTCAACATCAATGGCAGCATGACGCCCATTGTCGCCCAGGCCACCAAGCAGGGCTTTACCTACGTCTTCAACCGGGAGACCGGCGAGCCCATCTGGCCCATCGAGGAAAAACCGGTGCCGGCATCCACGGTTCCCGGTGAACAGCTGGCGACAACCCAGCCCTACCCGACCAGGCCGGCACCTTTCGAGTACCAGGGTTCCAGCGTCGATCTGCTGGCGGATTTCACCCCGGAAATACGTCAGCAGGCCATCAATGCCGTGGCGGACTTCCAGATGGGATCCCTGTTCAATCCGCCGCTGCAGCGTAACCACCCGTCGGGCAAGCTGGCCGCCCTGATGTGCCCGTCCGGCGCGGTCAACATCACCCACCCACCGGTGGCCGACCCCACCAGCGGCATGATGTACATCATCTCCCGCTACAGTTGCGGCTCCCGACAGCTGGTTACCGGCGAGGAAGCAGATACTTACTACGAGGCGCCTACTGGTGTCACGCTGTCGCGCTATGCCGCGGCAAGTGGCGGCCCCAGCCCCAGGCATCCCGCCGGCATCCCCCTGTGGAAACCACCCTACAGCCGCATCACCGCAATCGATCTCAATACCGGTGAACACGCCTGGATGATTCCCGCCGGCTACACCCCGGACCGGGTCAGGAACAACCCGGCCCTGGCCGGCGTGGACATAGGCAATACCGGCTCCGGTGCCGTGGGACCGATGGTGGCCACCGATACGCTGCTGATTTACGGCAATGTCGCCAGCGATGGCACCGACATGCTGTACGCTATCGACAAGGCGACGGGCCAACAGGTAGGCGCCATCGAGGCGCCGGCGCGAAGCCGCTACGGTATGAGCTCATGGGTGCACGAAGGCCGGCAATACCTGGTTCTGCAAACCGGCAGCTCGCTGACTGCCATGGCCCTGCCACAGTAGCCGGATTTCAGGCCTGGGCCGGCGTACCGCGCCGCATCGCCAGGCGGGATGCCCTGACCGCAAGCCGGTCCAGGGCATCCCGCCACTGATCAAGTGAAACCCTACAGGGACACCGGACCGGTGTCCCTGACTATAAAAACCAAGGAGTTAGAACAACATGAAGAAGTCTGCATTATTGATGTCCGCGGCGGCGCTGGCGGTTGCCGGGACTTTCACCACCCTTAATTCCCAGGAAAACGAGATGAGTTTTTTCATCACCAGCGTCGGCTCCGGAAACGGTGCCAACCTGGGCGGCCTGGCAGGGGCTGATGCCCATTGCCAGCGACTGGCAGAAGCCGCGGGTTCCCAGGGCAAGACCTGGCGTGCCTACCTGAGCGCACACGCCAGCGGCAATCAGCCAGCGGTCAATGCCCGGGATCGGATCGGCTTCGGTCCCTGGTATAACGCCAACGGCGTGATGGTGGCCGAGAACCTCAACCAGCTGCACAGTGAGCGGATGAATCTCGGCAAGCAGACCTCGCTTACCGAAAACGGCGACGTCGTCAATGGCCGCGGTGATTCGCCGAATCGCCACGATATCCTGACCGGCTCAACCCTCGATGGTCGCACTATCGACGATGGCCAGAATCACACCTGTAACAACTGGACCAGCAATGCCGACGGCCAGGGCACCGCCCAGGTCGGTCACCACGATCGCCAGGGCGGCGGGGCCAACCCCAATTCCTGGAACAGTGCCCACGGCTCCCGTGGCTGCAGCCAGGCCAACCTGGTGGCCACTGGCGGCAACGGCTACTACTACTGTTTCGCCATCGATTGATTGGCAGGAACAGCATGAACTGACCCGGCCGGTGTAAACCACCGGCCCGAACCGGTGCCGCAGCCAGGAATTCCGTCCTGGCCGCGGCACCGGTTTTTTATCGCCTGGCCATTCTGTCCGGCCTTTCCCGGTAACCGCTGCACTTGTTCAACCCGGCTGACATTCAGCGTTCCACTGATCCTGCCGTTCAGGGATAACCGGCACTACATTCCCGGGTGGCAAATGGGTTATGCTTTCGCCGTCATTCGCTGGAGGCAACACCACCATGAAACTCTATGGATTCAGCCAGTCCCGGTCTTTCCGTGCCCTGTGGGCGCTGGAGGAATCCGGCCTTGACTACGAATATATTCCGGTCAACTTCGGCAGCGAAGAAGGCCCCCATGGCAACCGCAGCCCCGAGTACCTGGCTCTCAACCCCCAGGGTAAAGTCCCCACGCTGATCGATGGTGGCCTGACCCTTACGGAAAGCGGCGCCATGCTGAATCACATCGCCCGTAAGGCACCGGCCAGCAAGCTGATTCCGGCACACAATGAAGAGCTCCTGGCCCGTTACGACCAGGTACTTTTTTTCGTGCTTTCAGACCTGGAGCAGCCGCTGTGGACCAATGGCAAACACCGCTTTGCATTACCGGAAGAGCAACGCATTCCCCAAATGCTGGAGACAGCCACCTGGGAGTTCGCCAAGGCCCAGCGCGCCCTGCATCATTACCTGGACGGACGTCCGTATATCGTCGGCGAGTCCTTCACCGCCGCCGACATTCTGCTGGCCCACACCATCAACTGGGCGGACCGCTTCAAGTTCGATGTCGATGCGGACCTGCTTGCCTATAGAGACAGCCACTATCAGCGACCGGCCGCCTTGAAAGCCGTCGACATTATTTCCTGAGGAACTGAAAATGTCTGGCCGTTTTGCCGGTAGACCCTGGTTGATCATGGCAGGCCTGCTGCTGCAGGGCTGGGTTTCCGCTGCTGAAAACAGCGAAGCCGCCCAGATTATCGCTCCTGCCAGCCAGGCTTATTCCCTGCTCCAGCCGTTTCACGAGGCTGCCAGCGGCCGACGCCAGGCAATTTATCACCCGGGGCTGCTTACTACGGCGGTGGCGGACGGATTTCGCATCAGCGCCGTGCTGGACGGCTACCCGGCCCACCAGGCAGGGCTGCGCCGCGGTGACCTGCTGATAGAGGTGGACGGCCAGCCGTTTCATCCGCGGGACAGCTTCACGGTACCGGCGGGAAACACCGTGACTGCAACCGTTGTCAGGACAGTACAGCTTCAGTTTCAACGCAACGGTGAACGCCAGACCACGACCCTGGAAATTGTCCGGGAGAATCTTTACGACGCCTTTCGAACCGCCACGCTGAACAGTGCCCAACAGTTCAGCAACGGTAACAAGGTGATCGGTTATGTCAGGCTGTGGTCACTGGATCGTACCGCCGGCGGGTTGCAGGCTTACCGGCAGCTGCTGGCATCGCTGGCGCATTGTGACGGTCTCATCGTCGATGTACGTGACAGCTATGGATTCATCAACGCGCAGCACCTGGATGTGTTCTTTCCCAATCGCAGTCGCTACTTTCAGGTCGATGGCGGGCACGCCGACCTGTGGCAGTCACGGCAGCCGGTACCACAGGCAGATGACTACTACGACCGTGCCGTCGTGGTGATGCAGAATTCCGGTACCCGGGGTGGCATGGAGTTGTTTGCCTATCAACTGGCCAAACTGCAGCGAATTGTCAGCGTCGGCCAGGCAACTGCCGGTAAAGCGGGACAGGTGACAGTTAACGAGGATGGCGCGCTGCTGTATCTGCCCGCGCCTGCTTTAACCGTGGACGGCATCAGGCTGGAAGCCACGGGGTTTTCCCCGGAACAGCCGGTAGTCTACCCGCTGAACGAATCCGCGCCCAACGATCCCCAGTTCGAGGCGGCCATGATGACGCTGATGCAGATAATGTAGCTGGAATTACCGATGGCGATCGAAATTGAACGAAAGTTTCTTATCCGGCTGGACCGGTTACCACCCTTGACGAACGGGCTTGCCATCCAGCAGGCCTATGTGCCCACGGCCAACGGCACCACGGTGCGAATCCGCGTCGCCGGCGACCAGGCTTACATGGGGATAAAAACTCCGGCGATCAGATTCAGTCGCCGGGAGTACGAATACCCCATTCCCATGGATGATGCCCTGGAGATGCTGGAAGAAGTCTGTCATCTGGCCCGCATAGAGAAACAGCGCTTCCTCATCACCCAGGATGACCTGACCTGGGAAATCGATGTGTTCGGCGGTGAAAACAGCGGGCTTATCATTGCCGAGATCGAACTGGATTCAGAAAACCGGGAACTGGATCTGCCCGACTGGGTGGAGGCCGAGGTGACTTTCGATCCCCGGTACAGCAATCACAGCCTGTCGCTGGCGCCGTTCAATACCTGGTAGACAACACCTCTCGGCGGGCCGCACTATTCCTGCTGAGCAGGCTTTCCGGAATCAATTGCCGGGACAGTCCACTGCAGGGTCCGGTAGTCAAATCCTTTTTCAATACTGGGCTTGATGATCTG
>Ga0070726_10000672_pt1 | contig 39603 bp, 31 predicted proteins | sample tdAd471_FD_67275 | JGI IMG/M metagenome (GOLD analysis project Ga0070726, IMG submission 67275) | Marine sediment microbial communities from the Atlantic coast under amendment with organic carbon and nitrate - tdAd47.1 | ecosystem: Environmental > Aquatic > Marine > Coastal > Sediment | place...
GTAGCTGAACCTATATACTCGACACTTTATGGCGGGCTCTTTTTGCGTTATACTGCGTTAGATTTTCTTCAAGTAGCTTGGGCTATTATCATCAAATCTGCCTAGTCTAACACAAAAACATCCTCCTCCAAAATTGACGATTATATACATCCAGCTACTTAACTCTATTATAGGCTTTGAATGGAGAGAAGCTAGATGCGGTTTCCGTCTTGTAGTTTACGCTTATGCTTCCGGAAATAGGTTTTGTTGTTTCGTCTGTACTAGGATTGTAGCAACTGAATTGGAAGCTTAGCATTACTAATATGACAAACAATAATTGATTTTTCATCCGCTTATTTTTTCTTCAAATGTATAGGCTGCACTTAAGGCTGGGAAGTGATTTGTTACGAACGGAAAAAACGGTGACGGAAAGACAATGAGACACCGTTTCCACTGCTTCACTTACTTATCTCTTTACAAACCTAATAAAAGGTTAATCCTTACAAGATATAGCTCATTTCAAGGCTTACTGGCCGTTCTAGTTTGACTTGTCGGTAAAATGATCGCCATTTCGTTGATGGTATGTGTATATTTGCCGCTCGAATAGTAAAAGGAGTCAAGATGAAGAAGTCAAATCTAGTCAAAAAGAATATACCCGCAGCTGGGAATCCCCAATCCGCCCTCAAGCGCTTTGGTTTCCTTTCTACTTTTCAAAGCTGGTACGAACCTAGAACTTCCAACTTCTTCCGGCTTCCGACTTCCGACCTCCAACTGATGGACTTCCGATTTCCAACTTTAAAACTTTCGTTCTCCTCTTTTGTCCTAGTGAGCCTTTTATACCTTTTAGTCAATGCCTGCGCCAACCCCTTGGCACCTACTGGTGGGCCGCGCGATGAAACACCGCCCAGTATAGTGGAAGAGGACTCTTCCCCCAATTTTCAAACCAATTTTGAAAAACAGCGAATCGAACTGACTTTTGACGAATGGGTACAAGTCAATGATATTTTCCAGCAAGTGGTGGTGTCTCCCCCTTTGGAAAAACCACTAGATATTACCCTTAAGAAAAAGACCGTACGCGTAGACTTTGCAGATGAGGAAGAACTAAAAAAGGATGTTACCTACACCATCAACTTTGGAGAAGCGGTAAAAGATTTGACCGAAAAAAATCCGGCGGAGAACCTACGATTCGTTTTCTCCACCGGTGATTACCTCGATTCCTTGACCATCAGCGGACAGGTTTTGGATGCATTCACAGCAGAGCCGAAAGAAAACATTCGGGTCATGTTGTACGAAAACTTGTCAGACACGGTGGTAAGAACTGAGCGACCTTTCTATTTTGCAAAAACAGATAAAGAGGGGAATTTTAAAATCGAAAATGTAAAAGAAGGCACCTTCAAAGGATTCGCGCTAGAAGATAGTGATCTCAATTACCTATTTAATCAGTCCAATGAAGCGATTGGTTTCCCAGATTCTTTTATTGTTTTAGGGCCTGACACTAGTGCCGTAATGAATATTCAATTGTTTACAGAAGCCCAGCCTTATCGGATTCAAGATGTAGATTCCACCATTTACGGCTTATTGAAAGTTAATTTTAATCAAAACCCCTCTATTGACCTACTGTCCCTACGTTATGATACCGTCGGACAAGAGGTTATTTATGAGTTTGACAAGGACACCTTGAAGGTTTGGTATGACCAGAGCGATCGACAAACTTGGTCATTATATCTTCAGCAGGATAGTATATTTAGTGATACCATTCCCATCCGCCCGGGTGATCGCTCTGCTTTTTTAGCGGAAAGTAGCTTCCAGTCCAAGGGAGGTGGAACGGGGAGAAAATTCAAGCCTACCCTAGATGTAGTGTTAAAATTCAATCACCCCATTGCTGAAATAGATACATCCCTCATTGGTTTTTATGAAGATACCCTGCGGACAAAAATACAGCCTATTTATAGCTTTGACACCTTGTCTAGACAACAGCTTAGCATGTCTTATTCCTGGCGAGAGGGGCGTCCCTATGCGCTGGAGGTTTTACCAGGTGCTATTACTGATATGTATGGCTTAGTCAACCCCGATAGTATCGTAAAAACATACTCTCCTGATCTATACAAGAGTTATGGAAACCTAAACCTCACTCTGGTCGGGTTTGATTCCACATTACAGTATATCATAGAACTTTTAGGTCGTAATGATGTGGTCGTAGAACGATGGATATTGAGCGGTAGTGAAAGCTATAATCGATTACTCAATACCATTTCGCCTGCTAAATATACCGTCCAGGTTATTACCGATTATAATCAAAATGGACGCTGGGATACGGGCGATTATGATCTTGGCCGTCAACCTGAACCCATCTATCGCCGGCCTATTGACGAGGTGCGAGCCAATTGGGATGTTGAGGCTACCCTAACCTTAGGCGAGAAACTTCCCGAACCCGAAAAGCCTACCACCCAGACTGGAACTGGTAATAACTCAAGAGGAGGACAATCCCGAGGGGGTAGGCGCGGGAATTAGGTGCATCTCACCGGCTTTTTTACTTCAAGGGGTGAGTAATTCACCCCTTGAAGTAAAAGCCGGCGATGCCACACACCAAAAAAGATGTTTCCTACATCTTTATTATCAAACGACGTCGATCTATTACCAGAAGCATCCATTATCTAGGGTGTACATTCCATTATCATTAAAAACTTAGCATTATGAATCTGCTTGCTATCAGCATTGATGGCACCCAATTGCTATTGGCGTGCACGGGGATGCTCATCACGGTTCTGGTTCTTATTTACGGTTGGCGTTATTGGTTAAATCGGACCAGTCAACAATCCTTGTTAGAAAAGAGTGGGAAAAAATTATTAGCCAACAGGAATAAATATGCTGTCGTCAATATTTTCCGCTGGCGAAACACCTTGATCCGATTTGGCTTATCGATTGCTCTTGGAATGACGATATTGGCCTTTAGCTGGACGACTTACGAGTCGACAGAATATGCCAATCTCGAGATCGGTGATATTGAAGACCTCGACCAGGTTCCCCCGATTACGACTACCCCTCCTCCCCCGCCGCCGCCGCCACCACCACCTGTCATCGAACCCGTAGTTGATGAAGAATTGATTGAGGAAGAAGAGCCTGAATTTGAAGACCGAAGCATAGATATCAATACCGAAGTAGTCGCTCCACCGAAAGCCATTGAGAAGCCCAAATTGCTTCCGCCACCACCACCGCCCCCCGAACCTGAAGAAACAGATGATTTTTTTGTAGCTGTAGAGGAAATGCCCAGCTTTGGAGATTGCAAAAAGCTACCCAGTAAGGCAGAGCGAAAGCAATGTTCAGATAGAAGCCTACTCAGTTTTCTATCCAAGCACATCAAGTATCCAGCTATCGCAAGAGAAAACAATATTGAAGGGCAAGCGGTGATTCGGTTTATTGTAGAAAAAGACGGTACGATCAGTGAGACGGAGGTTGTAAGGGATCTAGCGGGTGGTTGTGGACAAGAGGCATTGCGGGTAGTTAATCTGATGAATCAGAAAAATCTAACTTGGAACCCCGGTATGCAACAAGGAAGACCTGTCCGAGTACAGTTCAATCTACCTATCCGATTCAAGCTACAATAATGATAACAGTGGTTCATCTATATGGATTGAAGTGATTTGAGGAAATCCCAAATCACTTCACGTCAAGTATATATTAGCACTAACACTTGTTTCGGCCCCATCAAACTGCAAGCCTCCGAATACCACACGTATTTTCGGAGGTTTTTTCTTTAGCCAAATACCATAGGAATCAATCAAAAAGACCTCCAAATTTGATTTCCTGAAGTTCCCCCACTAAAACAGGCTTAAATATTTTCAAAAATAATCCTGTTTATCACCCACCAATACTCCGTTTTCACGCATCTAAACTAAAGAAAACGCTTTATAACTAAAAAATACGTTATAAATCGTTAAAAATAGTTGCATGCTTAAAAAAACCGACGTATGTTTGTATCAGTTACTCAAATGATAAAGAATAAAGCCTTAAAATTTCTGCAAAGAAAAACGCGCTTATTAAATCTTTTGAACCGAAGTTGTTTGATATTATTCGTGATCTTCCAGCTAGTTACGATAAGGCTAAACGGACAAGTACAAGATTCAATCGCTAATACGGGATTATACCAAGAGGCGCTAGAATTGATGAATGCTTTTCAGTTTGATAAAGCCTTGAACTTACTGAGTGAATGCCACATCCATGATCAGGAGAACATGAACTTCCTATTGAAAATCGCTTACTGCAATTTTCAAATGGGACGCTATCCCGATGCCAAATTATTTTACCAAAAGGTATTAAAATTGGATTCACTCAATACCAATGCACTAAGTTCACTAGGATCTATCTATGAACGGATTAATAACTACCAGGAGGCCGAAAAACAATATGCACAGCTCATTGTTATCGACTCAACCAATAGTTATTATTTCAAGCGAATGGGCTATGCCGCTTTGCGATTAAATAAAACATTGCCAGGTATTGCCTATTTCATTAGGGCACATGAACTCAATGAAGGAGATGTAGAGATTATTGATCAGTTGAGCGACATCTATTTAGCCTTGAATGAATTGGAATATGCAGAACGGGTACTGCAAAAAGGATTAAATATTGACCCCAACAATATCAAACTTTTATACAACCAGGCTCGCTTATTTCAAAAGCAAAAGGATTACCCGACTGTTGCCTATGCTATTGAAAAAGCGATGTCCCTGGGGGATACCAGTGACTACTATCAAATGATGCTCGGAGTCGCTTATTTGAGAATAGACAGCCTAGATAATTCTGTTTTTCACCTAGAACGAATCGTGGCTAGAGGGAAAGATTCGGATCGAACACATCATTACCTAGGGCTAGCGTACAAGGAATTGGAAGAGATGGATAAAAGTATAGCTCATTTTGAAAAAGCCATAGAGAAAGGGATCTCTGAGCAGATGGGAACCTATCAAAGTGACTTGGCCTCCATCTTAGTGAGCGAAAACAAATACAAGGCAGCGATTCGTCATTATAAGAAAGCTTACGAATACGAACCTAAAGCGGAGTACTTATTTCACTTGGCGCGTACTTGCGATCTTTATTATAAAGATAAAAAACCGGCCTTGAAGTATTATGACCAGTACTTGGCCAGCAATGATAAAAAGTTTCAGGAGTATAGCACCCAACGAATCAAACAGTTAAAAGAAATTATCCACCTAAGCAAAAGGTAAACCATGAAAAAATTGACCAAGGCAGAAGAAGAAATCATGCAAATCATCTGGAAATTAGGCAGATGTACCGTGAGCGATATCCGTCAATACATGGAAGTCGAATTACAACTAACGAAACCTCCGCATAGCACGGTATCGACCGTTGTAAGAACATTAGAAGAGAAAGGGATTTTAGCCCATAAAGCCTATGGTCGTACTTATGAGTATTTCCCTACGATGACCAAACATGACTATAGTCGCCAGACGCTCAAAAAGTTCGTATCTGATTACTTTGATGGCTCCATGAAGCGATTGGTCTCTTTTATGGTTGAAGAACAGAACCTTAGCTTAAACGAATTGTCTGACTTGTTAGATACATTAGAAGAGGAGTGATAGCGGCACCTTGAATATTCAGTTACTCGCCGAGCATTATTTCTCTACTCACTAGCCAAGTCATATATCTAAAAGCAATTCAACATAATGCGCAACCCATGCTAAATTATATACTTGAAGTAAACCTCTGCTGGTTCGGTTTTTATCTCTTATATAGCTTGGTCTTAAGCAAAGAAACCTTTTTTGAATACAATCGCTGGTACCTGTTAGGTGGACTGATCAGTGGTCTAGTGATTCCACTAGTAGAGTATCAAATTATCATCGAACAAATAGCTGAAGTGCCTGCTATCGCTGGCCTGGATATAGAATCCTTGGCCGGTATGGAAGCCACTGCTGTGGTCGCTGAAGAGATGGACTTTCGGGAGTGGTTATTGAAAGGAACTTTTGTCATCTACTGCCTGGGAGTGCTCATTTTGGGATTGCGCTTTGTATTTGGTTTAGCTCGCATTGCTTTCTTGTATTTAGGTGGATCGAAGCAAGCACGCCCGGGCTACGCCTTGATCAAAACAGCGAGTATCCATCCGCCCTTTTCCTTTTTCCATTGGTTGTTCCAAAGCCAACAAATTCCTTTAGACAAGGCCGATGAGGAAAAAATAATTACACACGAAATCGAACATATTCGCCAGTGGCACAGCCTTGATGTGCTCTTAGTCGAATTGATAGGTATTGTACTATGGTTTAGCCCTTTGGTCTGGTTATATCGCCGCTCCTTACGCATGATACATGAATATCAGGCAGACGAGGCGGTACTCCAAACCACTAAACGAAAAACGTATGGCCATTTATTAATAAGGCAATCGATGTCCGGACCGCCGATCGCCATCGCCAATCATTTTATTCATTCACAACTGAAAAAACGCCTGACGATGATGACAAAGAAAAAGTCAACACAACAGTCTTTAATGAAATATACCTTTATTCTCCCGCTTCTTGCTTTGTTCTTAATGGCCTTTGCTCCTAATAAAGTATACAAAGTAGTAACGCCCGAAACAACAGCTATTAGCGCTGAGAACCCCGATCCAGATTTGGGTAAAATCAAGAAAGCATTATCCGCGATATTGGCTAAAAGAGCTTATGCTAAAACCAATATGGATGGTGAAATTGCTGGAAAATTTGCTAGAACTTACGATGAGTATGTCAGCGCCTTCCCGACTCATAAAAAAGAAATCACTGAGGTTGCTGTACTGGTAGCCAACGAATATGAGATGGATACTAAAGTAGTAGACGATCAATTGCAAAGTGGTCAATTCCGCCAGCCTTTCCAGCCTCAGTCTATTAAAAAAGATCAGGCGGTGGAAGAGAAAAAGCCAGCCTTGTCAATAGGAAAGATTTTAATGAAGGACAAGGCCACCCCCCATTTAAATCCAATATACGTGATTGATGGAAAAGTGAGTTCCAAACTTGTAGTAGAGGCTATAAATCCAGAAATGATTGCAACAATCAATGTATTCAAAGGGAAAAAAGCGGAAGCTGTCTATGGCGAGGCCGGAGCAAACGGGGTAGTAGAAGTCTACACTAAAGATTTCATACAATCAGAAGAATTGAAAAAAGATAAAAACATTGATGCATCTGAAGAGAAAACGACTTTTATTATCAGGGAAACCAAAGCGGCTGGTGTGCAAGAAGAGTTGAATAAAGGCGAGGAAGCTACTATTAGCATTAAATCCGCCACTGCTACCGAGCCCTTATTTGTGGTAGACGACGAAATCTTCGAAAGAGGTGATGGTTCTCCCGGTGATATTAAAGATCTCGATCCAAATGACATTGCTAGTATCAATGTGTTAAAAGACCAATCAGCGTTTGACAAGTACGGCACTAAAGGTGTTAATGGCGTAGTTGAGATCTATACAAAAGGATACAAGAAAGAAGGCTTTGTGGATCAAATGCCTCGCTTTGGTGGCTGCGAAGAGGCTGGATCAGAAAAACAGAAAAACATTTGCTCCAAAACGGCTTTGGTCAATTATATGATTGCTAATATGCAGTACCCTAAAGCAGCAGCGAGTGCTGGCATCGAAGGGAAAGTAATCGTTGGCTTTACGGTAAAGAAAAATGGTAAAGTAGTTAGCCCTAAAGTAGTAGGTGGTTCAGAGGATGCCAATCTACAGCAAGAAGCTTTACGGATGGTTAAGGCTATGCCAAACTGGACGCCTGGCAGGTCTATGGGCAAAGCAGTAGATGTTGACATGAAACTCCCCTTCAACTTTGCATTGGGAATTGACAAGAAAGAAGCTACCCTGAAAAAGGTAGAAGAAATGCCCCTTTTCCCAGGAGTAGACGCTAAACAAGGTACAGCGGCAGAAAGAAAAATGGCTTCAGATGAGGCTCTGCTAAACTATATCTTTCAAAACATAAAATACCCCAAGGCAGCGAAAGATGCCGGTACAGAAGGAACGGTAATTGTCAATTTCATTGTCAACAAAGCGGGCGAAATGGAAGACCTGAAAATCATGAAGTCTCCCTCTCCAGAACTCGGCAAAGTAGCTTACCGGATCATGAACGCCATCAAACAACCTTGGACACCAGGCAGAAATGGCGGAAAAGCAGTAGCGGTTGAACTTAATATTCCCATTAAGTTTAAACTCGAAGGCCCAGCAGATAAAACGCCGACTCAACTACCAGCACCTAGCACAGTCTTACACTTGGACAACTTCAAACTGACGCCCAATCCGAACAAGGGACAAATGTTAGTCAGTTTCCAAGCAGCAACTAGCCCAGTACTCATCCAAATATTTGATGTGAAGGGCCAAGAAGTGTACAAAGAATACCTGCCCAATTTTGCTGGCAGCTATCGACAAAATATCAGTCTAGACAATGTGGCTAAAGGACCACACATATTAAGCGTCACGCAGAACAAACAGCGGTTTACAGCTAAGTTTGTTACGCAATAAAAAGCGGCTCTCTGACATTTTTTTGGTCAGAGCAGGCAAAAGAAAAGGCTTCAGGAACTTGTCCATCAGGACAATGTTTCTGAAGCCTTTCTTTTTTCTTTCTACCTCTTGAAGAGATTCAAAAGATCACTTTAAAAAAAGTCCCAACGGCTATCAATCAAGCCTGCCCCTCTCAAAAAAGCACGTAGTACCAAGATCACGAGAATAAAAAGAGCAACCCAAAGCAAATTCCGATTGCCTTTCTTGTCCTTCTCTACCTCTTGCATATACATAATCTCATCTTTATCGATATCATGAAAGGATCCTTCTGGAACCATTTCTTTCTGCATATCCATCAAGGCGATGATTTTAGTAGCTTCTTCGAGGTCCGATTCTCTCACTAGGAGTTTGATGCCAGCCTGTTCTACCGGTAGTATCGTTTGTATAGTAGCACTTGATATCTCGCATCTAATCCCTTCTTCTCTTAATCGAGCCGCATAAATATGCGCCTCCGATTCAAAGAAAAATTGCTTCAAAACTAGGATTCTTGTTTTTTGATCAAACCCATCGAATTCCTCATAGTGATTGAAGTCGCCCACTAATTCGTCATCTGCCATGATATTCAGTTCTTATGAAATTATTCGCCGCTAGCCGCCGCTTCTTTTTCTTCTATTTCATTGATCTTTTCCAGCTCCATGTCGATATAATATAAACTCTGTGGGCCATCTCCAATCAACTTGATGCGGTCTAGAATTGTACGCATTAAGGCTTCCTCTTCTCGCTGCTCTTCTACATACCACTGTAAGAAATTGAAGGTAGCATGATCTTTTTCATCATAGCTCTGCGCCACCAGTTCATTGATAGCTGCGGTCACTTTTTGTTCATGCGCGTAAACCTTATCAAACAGCACTTTTACCGATTCAAAAGTATGCGGAGGTTGCGCAATAGCCGGAGCTAAAGCATGGCCATCCATTTCATTGATATAATTGAAAATACGCAACATATGTTGCGTTTCCTCCTCTGATTGGCGGTACATAAATTTAGCACAACCTTCTAAGCCTTCTAGCTCACACCAGGAAGCCATAGAAAGATACAAAAATGAGGCATATCCTTCTAAAACAAGCTGCTGGTTTAATGCGCTTTCCATCGACTTTGACAACATAAATTCTAGATTTCTTTTTAAAAATTAGATATGTATATATAAGGCCCAAAACCTGAAAGAGTTCAATAACAACAAGTGAAATTAAACAAAATTTGGGAGGGAAGTTGTTTTTGTTCCACGGTACTAGCTTCACCCCCTTAAAAGAAAAGGAATGTAATGACAAAAGCCAATACAGATAAGATGACACCATACATGAAAATATCAAAGCAAATACGAAGCAGTCGATATTTTTTAGCCAACACTATTCCGAGGTAATATAGGTCACGCGTCATCGAACTATAGAGAAAGTCCGTGTCCTTAATCATTTCCATCATGCCCCAATGAAAATCATTGAGTTTCATATTATAGAAGTTACCAAAAAACAGCAGATTGGAGCGCTTATTTTGGATATCATCCCTTGTAAATTCACCTTTGGTGACCTTGGGGCGAGTAGAGAGAATCGCAAAGACCAAGGCAGTAAGCGCAGAAGCAATTAAGATCATGGTAGGTAGCACGACCTTGGGATTATCTTCTACTTGCGAGGCCACAAAAGGCACTGAAATAGAAATGATAATAGAATTGATCGTCAACATGAAGTTGGCCTTATTATCCGCAATCGAACTCAAGTTGACGTGTGTACGATAAGTAGTCCGGTACATCGTTTCCACTCCTCGGCCAAGGTTGAGCTGTTTCAATTCAGGGTTACCGCCTTCTTTCTCTACAAAAACGCTTTTTTTCTTCTTCTTTTTCTTCTTCTTCTTTTTAGCTTCGGCAATATCTTTGGATGGGTCAGGGTTCAGCCGTCGCTTCTGCTTGAGCAATTGGCGGATGTGTTTTCCCTTCTCTTTATTGAAAAGTTCTTCGGCTACAGTGGTATGATAGTTGTGCTGTGTTATAAAGGAGAGTTCAAAATCAACCCATTCTTGGTCAGACATGACCAATCCCTTGATGGCTAACATTTCTTGCCGAACCTTCCCGCAACGATCCCAATACCATTCATTCCCCAAATGACTGAGATCAGCATCACAAACAATTTCATCTAACAATCCTTGTGGACTATGAGGATAGCGAGTAGCCATGATAGCCTGAGCCACTTTCTGAAAATCTTCTTCTGGGTAGTCCCATTTTTCTAAAAAAGTGCGGGCATATTCTACTCCGCGCTCTTCATGCCCTTCCTGCCCTTTGTCATAACCTACGTCATGAAACCAAGCTGCTAATTGAATGATCTCTAATTCCTTATCAGTCAATTCGTAACCTTCTGCAATATGTAGGGCCATATCTACAACATAACGCGTATGCTGAAAATCATGATAGACGTACTTATCAGAGATCTGAGCTTCGAAAAATGCCTGTACATGACTTGCGCAAGCTACCAAAAGGGGGTTTTCAACCTCAACCATAAACTGTCATTCTTTGTCTTGTAATGGTTATAGCCAACCATTTTTATACTTGGAACGGAATTAAGAACCTAGAGTTGCAATGCTATATCTCAGCTATTCTATTCTAGCTGTAAATCACCGCTTCAGCAAAAGAAGCCTACATCCTATTCATTTGACGCCTGAAAATAGTAAATATTAATTGCATGAATAGAAGTTGTAATGTAACAATTTAATAATCCACTAATTCTTGTAAAATTCACGCAACATCCTTGCTCTCATTATAAACTCTATGCGCTACCTATTTATTCTCAAAAGGTCTTAATTGAGACTAGTTTTTACATTTGAAGTCATTTCCTAGCAGCTATCCGCAATTCTCTTGGTTCTCTTTTTGCAGCTCCAAGTTGCAGCTGGGCTCCCAAGGATAAGGTGAACTAATAAATATTGGTTTATACCAAGATTTAGGAAGGTGGAATGGCTCAACTTTGTGAAAAATTAAATATTTATGAAGTCTACTACCTTTCCCTGGTTAAACAAAAAAGAGTACCCTTTCGATGCCAAATACTTTAGTATCAATGGTCAATCGATGCACTATATTGATGAGGGCGCTGGAGCCGTTTTGCTCTTTGTACACGGCACCCCTTCCTGGTCATTTGATTTTCGCTATCAAATTAAAGCCCTGTCCAAGCATTTTAGGTGTATCGCCATCGATCACATTGGATTTGGGCTGTCCGACAAGCCTGCCGACTATGATTACCATACTAAAAATCATGCGAAGACCTTAGCTGCTTTCATCCAAGCCTTACAGTTGGAACAAATTACGATGGTTATGCATGACTTTGGCACCATTATAGGGATGGATTATGCCCTGAAGCACCCCAATAATATTCATCGGCTGATTATCTTCAATTCTTGGCTGTGGGATTGCTCGGAAAGACCTGAGTTCATCAAGAGCAGTAAGATACTACGCAGTCCTTTCCTTCCTTTTTTGTATAAAAGGCTGAACTTCTCCCCTCGCTTTTTGATCCCGCAGTCTTTTGCCAATAGAAGTAAGCTGACCCCATCCATTCATCGGCACTATAGAAAGGTATTTTCCAAGGCTAGCGAAAGAAATGGCCCCCTAGCCTTTGCCCGATCACTACTCAATGACCAAGCCTGGTTTGGAGAATTGTGGGCAAAAAAAGAGGTTCTACAACAGAAAAAGATGTTGTTCATCTGGGGAATGAAAGACCCATTTATCTTAGCTGAATACCTGGATCAGTTTATGACGGCCTACCCTAAGGCCAAAGCAGTACGACTTGCCGATTGTGGACATTTCCCACAAGAAGAAGAGAAGGAACAAGTGCTAGAAGCTATGGCCCGTTTCCTAATCCCGACCAAAGTCTTCGCCTAAATAGGTCATCAGGCAGAAGTTTGTGTACTATACCGTCTAAATTGCCCTGGTACAATCAATAATATACCGAGCGGAAGCAAGAGGCTGCAGCCAAACAATAGTTCATAATATTGGGGTAAAAATCCTATACCCCACCAGAGCATAGTACCCTGCAAAAACAGTAGGCATTCACTTAATACAAACCCCAAAACCAACAAAAACACGCCAATGCGCGTACTGAGTCGATCACTCCAATATAGTTTTTCTCGGAAGGCAATAGCCAAGAGAAAACTACTCACTGCGCCCAATAACAGCAGGTGGATAAAACCTATCACATAATTTCGGATGGTATAAGCTGCTTCTGCTACAAATGGTAACACGACAAGAGCTTGGATAATGACCTTAAGGCCAAAGGAAGAAGCGGCAATTCGCACCAACAGGCTTTCCAGGCGAGTAAAAGAAGTGAGTAATTGCCCCTGCTGAGTCATCAATAATTTACCCCCATAAAAGAGGGTGACTAGTTGCAGCGTCACACCTATGCCATTGATGATAAATACAATCAGCATGGGTTGCGACCAAGCCACGGCCAAGGCATAAGTCAACAGACAGGACACCAATAAGAAAAGAAAAAAACGCTTCATCAATTGTGGCGGAAAAATCACTGATCGGTTTTCCATTAAACGGAAAAATATCGCTAGAATCGCAAATATGAACCACCCATTAAATTGAAAATGCAAATAAAACTGTACCGCCATATAATACCACTGGGAACCGCGCAATCCACTTGCCATAATCGGCCCCATGGCCCATACGCCGATCGTAGATAGCACCATAAAAAGCAAAGCTGTTTTAACCCATTGGTTTGATATGGCTTTTCCAGCACCCATATCCCGCCAAAATAAACGTACAAACCCATAAGAACATAAGATATGTAGAGTAGAAAAAGAGATAGAGACTGCTCCATATCCTTGGATAGGAAAGCTTATTGCCATGCCGAACACGCTCAATTGAGTCAGCCAAAAGAGACGCTGATAAATAACTCGCTCCCTTTTTTCGGCAGGCAGAAAGTAATGAATCAATAAGGCATACAGTGCCAAATAAACCCAACCCAACATCGCTATATGAGAATGAGCATGTAAAAAATTTTTATACTTTATGCCCGGAATTTCTACCACAAAAGCAAAACGTAATAGTGCACCAATAGAAGCGGCAATCAAAAAGTTGATGATTGCCGCTTGTAACCATTTCTTATTCATATAGGACCGCTTTTATTCGCTCTTTTCCTCGTCGTTCTTGTAGAAAAATTCCAGTACATCACGTGCATCACCAATAGAAAGGTTTTGGTTAGGCATCCGCGTCAAACACTCTTCTAAAAGGGCATAAGCTGTCGGGTCTTCCGCCAGCATGACCTCTACATTAGTAATCATATTCATGATCCATTCTGGCTTTCTACGCTCAGTAACACCGGCAAAACCAGGCCCTACCACTCGTTGTCCAGTAAGCTTGTGGCAAGCTGAACATTTCATCTCATAAATCCCTTTACCACGGTCTATCATTCCGGTATTTAGTGGATTGTTTAAGGTAACGGATTTAATTTCGCCAATCCCCTTTCCATCGTCTACCTTCTTTGCAGCTTTGGGCGCGGTAGCACCTGTATCAGCGGTACCAGCGGTACCATTCCCACCACACGCATAGACTAGTGCAAGTAACAGCATGAAGCTAAATAAATATCTCATATCGCAATGAATTAATGTTTATAAATAAGTACTAAATGGATCGTTTCTGAGTCCGAATCTTTATGGCAAATTGTTTGATCGATTGATTTTCTATCAGTTCAAGTATCCCCTCTTTATAAATGCTATATTTTGCATGTAAGGGGCATGGATCTTCGGAAGAACAAACTGCAAACCCCAGAATACAAGTAGAGAAAACATCTTGGCCGTCTATCGTCTCTATTATGCCCTTTAAGCTATTGGCCTGGTTCTCTTCATTTAGATAAAAACCACCTCCCATTCCCTTGCTAGAAGAAATGAGGTTGTGTCGGGAGAGCTGCTGCAGGATTTTAGCTAAAAAGGGTTTGGGGACATCCAAAGCATCAGCTACTTCTTTAGCCCCTAGTTTCTTTCCTTTACTAGCGTGAACGGCCAAGTAGAGTACAGCACGAATCCCATATTTGCAGGCTTTAGAAAACATCCTCACATTTTTATTTGACTCTCCAAATATACAATTTATTATATAAAAAGATAAAAAAGTCTTTTTATCTTTTTACTTTGCACGAATAAATAACTGATTAACAAAAAATTACGGCACCCAGTGATTTTTGTCATTGGGTTTAGTAACAAAAATCAGCCTGCAAGCCGCAAACTATTTTGACTTTTGTATAAAGATAAAAAAGTCTTTTTATCCGATAATTAGCAGTGATTTAATCTACACTCAATCGAATTATTAAACAGAATCAATTATGAAAAACCGTTTCAATCTAAAGCAGGTAGTACTTTCTGTACTTGCGCTTGGTTTCATAGCTGTCATTTACCACAGTTGTTCTTCCAATATACAGCCTACATCCGCGCTGAGCGGTGATGAGGCCCAGGCTGTCTATGTTCAGCCCGGTGAGTATGATGAGTTTTATGCTTTTGTATCAGGAGGCTTTAGTGGACAGGTAAGCGTTTATGGTATTCCCTCTGGTCGTATGCTGAAGGTCATTCCTGTTTTTTCGCAAGATGCTGAAAAAGGGTATGGCTATAATGAAGAGACCAAACCCATGCTGAATACCTCTTATGGCTTCATTCCCTGGGACGATGCTCACCACCCGGAGCTTTCGCAGACCAATGGTGAGACGGACGGCCGCTGGCTATTCATCAATGGCAATAATACGCCACGGGTTGCCCGATTGGATTTGACCACCTTTGAAACTGCAGAAATTATTGAGATTCCGAATTCAGGGGGAAATCACTCTTCGCCCTTTACCACGGAAAATACAGAATACGTCGTGGCAGGTACCCGCTTTGGTGTTCCTTATCCACAACAAGATGTGGCGATCAGCAGTTATGCCGAAAATTTCAAAGGGGCACTAACCTTTATTAGTGTTGCTCCCGAAGATGGTGAAATGGATATTGCCTTCCAGGTCCTTCTTCCCGCCTTTGATTATGATCTAGCGCATTCAGGTAAAGGAAAATCACATGGCTGGACTTTCTTTACCTCTTATAATACCGAACAGAAAAGTACGCTCCTAGAAGTAAACGCTTCTCAAAACGATAAGGACTACATTGCCGCCATCAACTGGAAAAAGGCAGAAGAATACATGGCTCAGGGCAAATTCAAGGAAATGCCAGCCAACTACGCTCATAATATCTACGAGGAAGACACCCATATTGCTACCTCCACGATGAAGAAAAGCGTAAAGGTATTGCTGCCCGAAGAATGTCCAGGTTTGGTTTACTTTTTACCCACGCCAAAATCTCCGCATGGGGTGGATGTTGATCCTACCGGTGAATACATTGTAGGTAATGGTAAACTCTCGGCCGACCTTACCGTCCACTCTTTTGATAAGATGATACAGGCCATTGAAAACAAGGCCTTTGAAACGACGATTGAAGGGATTCCCGTATTGCGATTTGAAGATGTAGTCGCGGGGGTAGTTGAGAAACCAGGTTTAGGCCCATTGCATACCGAGTTTGATGGAAAAGGAAATGCCTATACTACCTTCTTTATCTCTTCTGAGGTCGTAAAATGGAAAGTAGGTACTTGGGAAGTGCTAGATCGAGCACCTTGCTATTATTCTGTAGGACACTTGATGATCCCTGGTGGAGACTCTCGTTCTCCGGATGGAAAATACCTGGTAGCACTGAATAAAATCACCAAAGATAGATACCTCCCAACGGGACCAGAGTTGACACAATCCGCTCAGCTCTATGATATCTCAGGTGACAAAATGAAGTTGCTACTTGACTTTCCCACTATTGGCGAACCGCATTATGCGCAGGGCATTGCGGCCTCTAAAATCATGCCCAAGTCTAAGAAAATCTATCCGATTGAGGAAAACAATCACCCTTATGCCGCTAAGGGCGAAAAAGAAGCTCGGGTAGAACGAGACGGCAATGAAGTGCACGTTTACATGACGATGATCCGAAGTCACTTTGCACCCGATAACATTGAAGGGATCAAGGTAGGTGATAAGGTATACTTCCACGTCACCAACCTGGAACAAGATTGGGATACACCACATGGATTTGCTATGATGGGAGCCAGAAATGCAGAGCTCTTAATCATGCCAGGACAAACTGAAACGCTCTTGTGGGAGCCACAACATGAAGGTGTTTTACCTTTCTATTGTACCGACTTCTGTTCAGCCCTTCACCAAGAGATGCAAGGGTATGTTAGAATATCTCCGTCAGGCGCCAATGTACCACTTAAGTGGAGCCTGGGAGAAGAAGAGGTAGTGCAATAATATTGACAGCCTAAGCGCTTCATCTACCGTACACAGCCCTATCTATCTCCCCTTTATTCGTACAATAACTAATTGATAAAGAGGGCTGTGTACACCTTTCCTTACTGGGTACCATACTGCTGGACAAATAGGGTTTATCAGATGAAAGTTGAAGGTCTAATCCCCTGGTATAAACCTTCAACCCTAAACTTTTAAACCCAGTTTTGGTGTAAAATGTCCAATAGTATGACTGGGTACAACTTCTTACAAATTAAATCAATGAAGAAACAATTAGCACGCCTATTGATGATAGCTGCGGCCTTAAGCCTATTGATGCTTTTTGCCTTTCCGATGTGGAAAATCATCTTATACGCTCCCCAATATCCCGATGGGGTTGAGATGCACATCTGGATCAATAAAATTGGAGGATCTACCCCAGCTACCTTACAGAATATTAACATCCTCAACCACTATGTAGGGATGAAGTATATAGAACCCGATGACATACCAGAGCTACAATATTTTCAGTATGTCATGATGGGGATGATTGTTTTGGGCCTACTCGCCGCTATCCTTAACCGGAAAAGCTTATTTCTGACTTGGACCATCCTATTAGTCGTTTTGTGTTTAATCGGCTTATACGATTTCTACCTCTGGGAATACGATTATGGCCATAACCTGAGTGATACGGCCCCCATTAAAATCGAGGGAGCATCCTTTCAACCGCCCCTTATCGGAAGAAAAGATATTCTCAATTTCATTGCTGTTTCCTTGCCACATATTGCAGGATACTTTGTCGGTTTATCCATCTTATTAGGATTCTCTGCTTGGTGGTTTAAGGGTAAAAATGTTAGACATGAAAAAACTACTATATAGCCTCGGTATCTTAGTATTCACAGCCTGCACGCCCCAGCCTCAGGCTATTGAATACGGAGCGGACTATTGCGATAATTGCCGGATGACGATTGTCGACCAAAAACATGCCGCAGAGCTAGTCACGACTAAAGGCCGAGCGTATAAATTCGACGCAATAGAATGCATGGTTGACTATATTCAACAAAGTGACAAGGTCGATTTTGCCCTAATCTTAGTCAATGACTTCACCCAAAGCAGTCAACTCGTCGATGCCAAAGAATGTCAATTCTTAATCAGCCCTAATATTCCTAGTCCCATGGGAGGCTTCTTATCTGCCTTTCATTCCGCAGAAGAGGCCAAGCGATGGCAAGCAGAAAAAGAGGGAAAATTGTACAATTGGGAGGAGTTACAAGCCTATTTATCACAGTAAACCCGACTAGATATGAGGTATTTCATAGGTCTTATTTTTATGTTTTTACTCTTGCCAAAGTTTCAGGCTCGTAGCATCGAACTCTGTCCCACTTGTACTCTGACCAGCTTACAAGAAGCCATTCAAATAGCAAATCCAGGGGATGAAATAATTATCCAAGCAGGCTTGTACAATGAATCGAATATCATCGTAGACAAGAAGCTCAAGATACGGGGCGTAGGGATGCCAATTTTCGATGCACAGCTGGAAGGAGAGATTATGACCGTCACCGCCGACAGTGTCCACATTGAAGGCCTCGAATTTCGGAATGCAGGCAGGAGTCACATCAAGGATTTAGCCGCCGTGCGAATTCAAAGACGCGATTATTTTACCATCAGTAATAATCGTTTCATCAATTCTTTTTTTGGCATATACATTGAAAATGGGAAACATGGTCTCATTGAAGGCAATGTACTCACCGGGAAAGCCATCAATGAGATGTCAGCGGGTAACGCCATCCATTGCTGGTATGCCGAAGACCTGGTTATTCGCCATAACATTTGTCGCCATCATCGTGATGGGATCTATTTGGAATTCGTCAACAACAGTGTCATCAGTGATAACTTGAGTGAGCATAACATTCGCTACGGCTTACATTTTATGTTTTCTAATGACGATAGCTATACCTGTAATGTTTTTAGTAACAACGGGGCAGGAGTAGCGGTTATGTTTTCTAAGCGCATCCAAATGCTGGAAAACCGGTTTGAATACAATTGGGGGCGGGCGGCCTATGGCCTCTTACTGAAAGAAATTTATGATGCTGAAATTCAATACAATATATTCCAACATAATACAATCGGTATTCTGCTCGAAGGCTCCACTCGACTCAATTACAAGTATAATGTCTTTAAAAGAAATGGCTGGGCAGTGCAGATGAGTGGGGGCTGCCTAGATAACGTCTTCACGCAGAATAACTTCCTAACCAATACCCTTGACCTAGTCGTAAACAGTCGAGTAAACAACAACACCTTCGATGGTAACTTCTGGAGTGAGTATACCGGCTACGACCTAGATAAAGATGGACAAGGAGATGTTCCTCACCGCCCCGTCAAGCTCTATTCCTACGTACTCACGCAATCGCCAGAATCTATTGTATTGCTTCGTAGCTTCTTCATTGACTTATTGAACTTTTCCGAGAAAGTGAGTCCTGTTTTCACGCCAGAAAATGTCTTAGATAATCAACCACTAATACAAGCCATTATATGATCTGCCTCAAAGATGTACACAAATCATTTGGCGCCAACCAGGTATTAAAAGGCGTAACCTTAGATTTTCAAGAAAAAGGAAAAATCACTGCGGTACTTGGACCGAACGGTTCTGGCAAGACGACGCTAATCAAATGCATTTTAGGGCTTGTCTTGGCCGATAGTGGAAAGATAGAAGTAGAAGGCCAATCCATAAAAGGAGAATGGTTATATCGACAGCACATCGACTATTTACCGCAGATTGCTAGGTTTCCCGAGAACCTAAGTGTGCGGGAATTGATCGCACTCATTAAGGATATTCGCGGCGGAACAGCTCATGACCAAGAATTGATTGAGCGATTTGACCTAACCGATTATTTGGATCAGCGCCTGGTCAATTTATCGGGGGGTACCAAGCAAAAAGTAAATCTCACTTTATGCTTCATGTACGATAGTCCGCTAGTCATCTTGGATGAGCCTACTTCGGGTCTAGATCCAGTGGCTATGCAAAGATTAAGGGAGCTCATTCGCCAAGAAAAACAAAATGGTAAAATGATTCTAATTACCACCCACATCATGAGTTTTGTAGAAGAGATGGCCGATGAAATCGTCTTTTTACTAGAAGGAAAAATCTATTTCAGAGGCACCATTGCTACCCTCAAAGACCGCTATCAGGAAACAAACGTAGAACGGGCCATCGCTAAAATTCTAAGCGAACAATCTACCGCCTCTTCTAATAATGGTCAACTGTCGAAGAAAGAAAAAGAATCTTTAAAAATCAGTTGAGCTTACACTCACCCCTATTTTAACTTAAGCCTTATAATCATCTGTCATGCTTAAAATCTTAAAATATACCCTGTTTGACCTACTGAGAAGTCGCTGGAGTTACATTTATTTCGGTTTCTATCTGGTCTTTGCCAGTGCGCTCCTATTCCTTAGCGGTGATGTATCCAAAGTAGTGATTAGCTTGATGAATGCGATACTCATTCTTTGTCCGCTCATTGCTACGATGTTTGGTGTGATGTATTACTACAATGCACGCGAATTTACCGAACTCTTACTCGCCCAACCCATTCGTCGAAGAGATATATTTTGGGGTCAATATTTTGGTTTAGCCTTTTCACTTTCTCTTAGTCTCTTGTTGGGGATAGGCATACCTTTTCTCGTCTACGGCTTATTGGCTTCAACCGAAATCTGGAACTTTCTGACCTTAATTGGAAACGGGGTAGTGCTGTCTTTTATCTTTTCGGGCCTCGCTTTTTTAATCGCCTTATCCAATGACAATAAGATTAAAGGTTTCGGATTAGCCATCTTAGCCTGGTTGTTTTTTGCGGTTATCTATGATGGATTGTTTTTGCTACTCCTATTGTGGTTTCGTGAATACCCATTGGAAAGCCTATCCTTAGGACTATCGATCCTAAACCCTATTGATTTGTCCCGTATTCTCGTCTTATTGGAATTGGACATCTCTGCTTTGATGGGCTACACTGGAGCCGTTTTTCAACGCTTTTTTGGAACGGGATGGGGAATGGCTATTGCCGTTTTAGCACTCTTCTTCTGGGTGATTGTCCCCACCTGGGGAATTCGAAGAATAGCTGATAGAAAAGACTTTTAGAGCAATGGAAATCAAAATGTGAATGGAAATTAAAATTAAAAGTCACGGCCGTCGCCACTTCCGCCCTTGGTACACGAGCGCCGGCTGTGTACCTTGTCCCCTCCGCTATAATCAAAATGTGAATGGAAATCAAAATTAAAAGTCATGGCCGTCGCCGCTTCCGCCCTTGGTACATGAGCGCCGGCTGTGTACCTTGTCCCCTCCGCTATAATCAAAATGTGAATGGAAATTAAAATTAATAGTCATGGTCATCGCCGCTTCCGCCCTTGGTACACGAGCGCCGGCTGTGTACCTTGTCCCTTCCGCTATAATCAAAATATGAATGGAAATCAAAATTAAAAGTCATGGCCGTCGCCGCTTCCGCCCTTGGTACACAAGCGCCGGCTGTGTACCTTGTCCCCTCCGCTATAATCAAAATATGAATGGAAATCAAAATTAAAAGTCATGGCCGTCGCCGCTTCCGCCCTTGGTACACGAGCGCCGGCTGTGTACCTTGTCCCATCCTCGCCGCTATAATCAAAATGAAAGCAAAAAACCAAGGTAATTAACTACGACCTACCGACTTCTTGACTGACTAACTCACTGACCTACCGACTCACCCCCCCAACCAAAGCAGACATCAAATCCTTAAAATCCAAGGCATCTTCAAATTGATGATCCTTATAACTCGTCGCCCGAAAGCGTAGGTTTCTAAGCTGATCGTCACGAAACTCTACTTCTATCATGACATTACCAAAGGCTTGTTTAAGTTTTTCTCCTGGGATGAAATTGGGGCGAGGTTTAAGGTAGTGTCGCTCAGTCGTCTCGACCCAGTCGGATCGATTATAGGTTCGGAGGTCGGAGATTTGAGCTTTGTAATTTAAGGTCAATACCTTCTCCTTGAGGAAATCAAATAAGTGGATCACCTCCCGACGGGAATAATTAGTCTTATGAAAATGGATCACAAACCCTTTCGAGGAGGGCGTGTTCAGAAAATCCAATGCCTCATCTATGTCATCAGGCAATACACGGAAAATCGCATACTGATCGCTTAGCCAGCCTAGTAGTCGACGACAAACCAATCCTTCCTTCCACTGCGCAAAATCTGCTTTTTCTTCAGGACTACGTGTAATCATCTCATGGACGACAGGATGGGAGGGCGAGCTCTGCTCAGCCTCTTGGAAAAGCTGCTTTATATAACTCCATAGGTTAGCCATTGCCATCCTAACAAAGATCAATGACAATTAGTTGCCAAATAAGCAAGGATCGCAGGATTTTACCTGAAGTCTAGTCGTCTATTCTGAAAAAATATTCCGAGAACGTTTAACTTTATCCAATGCCTATATAATTGCTAATAAAACCAACTGCTCTGATCTCCGAGATCGAGCTAACCAAAAACTCACAATATGCGACAATTCTTTGCCTTTACTTTTTTACTACTTCTGTGTCAAGGCTTAAGTGCCCAGGGCACTCAATTACTACGCCAGCCCACTATTAGCCAAGATCACATTGTTTTTGTTTATGCCGATGACCTTTGGATCACCGCTCGCGGTCAGCAGGAAGCCCGAAGATTGACAAGTGCAGAAGGAAGTGAAAGCCTACCTCATTTTTCGCCAGATGGGAAAATGGTAGCCTTCACGGGACAGTACGATGGAAACACGGATGTCTACCTCGTGCCGAGTACCGGTGGAGAACCTAAGCGCCTAACCTGGCATTCTAGCCCTGACTTTGTACAAGGCTGGACGCCCGATGGGAAATCGGTTCTATTCCGCTCTTCCAGAGATGGCCGCCCCACCCAAACTTCCAAATTGTATACAGTTAATACCAGCGGAGGACTACCCCAATCTTTGGCCATCCCCCGTGCGGCTTACGGCGAACTATCAGGTAAAGGAGATTATATTGCCTATACCCCAATCACTGGATGGGACCCAGAATGGCGGAACTATAGAGGCGGACAAGCGATGCCCATCTGGATTGTAAATATGAAAAATTACAGCCTGAAGCGGGTTCCCCAACCCGATAAGGAAAGGCATCTTGATCCCGTTTGGTACAAAGGAAAAGTGTACTTCCTGTCGGAGAGAGACTACGCGAGTAATATCTGGTCGTTTGATCCCAAAAATGATGAGCTCAAGCAACTGACTTTTCACGCCGACTTTGACGTAAAAAGCCTCGATGCAGGAACAGATGCTATCATCTATGAACAAGGAGGATACCTGCACGAACTCACCCCAGAAACCGCCAAGACCACCCAATTGGCGATCGAAGTAAAGGGGGACTTCCACTGGGCTCGTCCACGCTGGGAAAACGTGAGAAGTACACAATTAGCGAATGCCGCCATCTCCCCTACTGGACAACGGGCATTATTTGAGTATAGAGGTGATATTTTTACCGTCCCCAAAGAAAAAGGCGACTGGCGCAATCTAACTCAATCTCCGGGGGTAGCCGACCGTCACCCCGTATGGTCGCCCGACGGCCAACAAATCGCCTGGTTCTCTGATAAATCAGGAGAATATACCCTAATGATCAGGGATCAAATGGGCTTGGAAAAAGCACGTTCCATCACCTTACCCAACCCCACCTTTTACTTCAATCCCACCTGGTCGCCCGATGGAAAATATATTGCTTATACTGATACAGATTATAATTTGTGGTACGTCAATCTTGAAAGTGGTACTGCCAAAAAAGCAGACACCGATCGTTTTGCGCACCCCAACCGGAGCTTAAACCCCGTGTGGTCACCCGATAGCAGATGGATAGCCTATACTCGATTGCAGGACAATCAGCATAAAACCATCAAGGTGCACCAAGTCGAAACGGGCCAAACCTATCAGTTAACGGACGGGATGGCTGATGCCATTAGCCCCGTATGGGATAAAGGCGGGAAATATCTCTATTTCCTAGCCAGTACTAATTTTGGTCTGAATACCGGATGGCTCGACATGAGTTCCTATGACCCTACAACGACCTACCGCCCCTATATGATTTTACTCGGTAAGGACACCCCCTCTCCATTTTTGGTAGAAAGCGATGACGAACCCCTAGCAGATGATGACAAAAAAGATAAGAAAGCCGAAAAGAAGGATTCCTTGGTCACGATCGATATGCCGGGGCTCGCTCACCGGATTCTTGCAATCGATGTTCCGACCAGAAACTATGTTGCCCTGGTCGCAGGACCAGAAAACATGTTTTTCTATATGGAAGGGATCGACAACCAGCCTGGCTTTAGTTTGCATCGATATGACATCAAAAAACAAGAAGCTAAGTTGTTCCTAAAAGGAGTAAGACAAGCTGAAATATCGGAAGATAGAAAGCAATTGCTCTATCAAAGTGGGCAAAATTGGGGAATCGTCGGTGCAGCCGGCGGCCCGCCCAAAGCAGGTGCAGGCAAATTGAAGTTAGACCTAAGAATGAAGATCGAACCTCGGGCAGAATGGGCTCAGATCTACAAGGAAGGATGGCGCTACCAGCGAGATTTCCTCTATGTTGACAATGTGCATGGTGCGCCTTGGGATGATATCTATGATTGGTATCGGCCTTGGGTAGATCATGTCCGTCACCGTTCCGACCTCAACTATATTGTAGACATCTTAGGAGGCGAGGTAGCCGTAGGACATTCCTATACACGTGGCGGTGATTTTCCTGATATTGACCGCGTTTCTATCGGTTTGCTAGGCGCTGATTTGGAAGAGCGCAATGGCTATTACCGCATTAAAAAAATCTATACTGGCGAAAGCTGGAATCCGGGCGTAGAAGGCCCATTGGCCATTCCTGGTTTGGGTGTAAAAGCCGGAGATTATATCCTCGCTATCGATGGGCAAGATCTACGTACACCTACCAATCCTTTTATGCTTTTGGAAGGGAAAGCCAATCGGCAGGTAAAATTGCTAGTCAACAGCCAACCGACCACTGAAGGAGCAAAATTGATTACCACTAAGGCGATTAGTAGCGAGCGGAACCTTCGCTACGTAGACTGGGTAGAAGGCAATCGTAGAAAAGTAGATAGCCTATCCAACGGGCAGTTGGCCTATGTGTATGTCCCAAATACCAGCGGTCCTGGTTTCACCTCTTTCAACCGTTATTACTTTGCTCAGCAGCACAAGAAGGGAGCAGTGATTGATGAACGCAACAATGGTGGTGGATCTGCTGCGGATTACATGGTCGATGTAATGGCTCGCAAATTGCAAGGTTACTTCAATAGCAAAGCCAATGATCGCAAACCCTTTACTACGCCAATAGCTGGACTCTGGGGGCCTAAAGTCATGATCATTAATGAAAGAGCCGGTTCAGGAGGTGATTTGCTGCCTTATCTATTTAGTCAAATGGAAATCGGCCCACTCATTGGAACGCGTACCTGGGGTGGCTTGGTCGGCACCTGGGATACTCCTCCTTTCCTCGATGGCGGTCGTATGGTTGCACCACGCGGTGGCTTCTTCGATATCAATGGAGAATGGGCCGTTGAGGGGGAAGGAATTGCCCCAGATGTAGAGGTTATCCAAGAGCCAGCCAAGGTAATTAAGGGCCAAGATCCACAATTGGAGAGAGCGGTACAAGAAGCTTTAAAGTTATTGAAAACGGAAAGCGTAGAACTAAAACCGGAACCTGCTGCTCCGATTCGTTGGAAACGACCTAGTGGGAAGAAATAAAGAAATAAAGTGGTGAAGAGGTGAAGACGTGCGACAGTTCACCTCTTCACCTCTTCACTTTTTCACCCATTCACCTCTTTATTTCTTCCAAATATTCCCGATCTTTGTGTAAAATCACTCGGTAGGAATGGAACTAGACAATCACACCATATTCTTTTATCTTCTGATTGGCCTCATGGTTATCGGTGTATTGCAAAGCCTATCGATTGGTTTTCTATTCTTTTTGAAAGGTTCAGGGGAGCGGCGAGCCAATGCTTTCTATGGTGTTCTACTAATTACGATTGGATTAACCTTACTTCACAACGTATTTCTACTAACAGATTTTTATAAGCTGTATCCCAGGTTTAACTTCTTACCCATTTATTACACCCTGGCTTTTCCTACCCTTCTCTTTTACTACGTAAAGCTGACCCTCTATCCTGCTTATAAATTTCGAGTAAGCGATATCAAACATTTTATCTTACCCGTTGGACAACTCGTATTTTTCTTAGTGACTTTTTCTAGAAGCACAGAGATTAAGAGCCAGGTTGATCGTTATTTTTATAATCCTTTCTACGGAGGGTTTGAGCAATTTCTTTATCTCATCGGTTTTTTTGCTTACATGTATTTTGCCTACCGTTATATCCGGCGCAAGCGAAAGCAAACACAAGACAAGAAACATATCAAAGCCATTAAATACCTCAATATACTCTTGCAGGTTCTATTCCTACTTTTCATTATCCACACCTTTATGGTCGTCAGTGATTTTATCAGTTTTGAGTTCTTCAGGATAGATTTACGAGATAGCAAGGTGTATGCGGGCCTAGGTATTTTCTCCTTTGTAGCGCTAGTCTATTGGTTGAGCATCTATGGCTTTCAGGTACTATTTTGGGGGAGGAAAGTTTTTGGTAAATAGGACATTTCTGTACCTTCAGGCCACAGATTAGTAAAGCAGTTACCAAACCTCAACGTATGAGAAGCCTTTTCTTGATTCTAGCTATGACTTTACCTGGCCTAGCTTCGGGGCAAATGTCCTTTGATTCCCTCACCTTAGTGCAGTCTACTAAAATTTATTTTGACCTCGGTCAAGACCAATGGCAGGAAGGAGCCGATAGCGTTTTTTATGAGGTGGCTACATTTACGGCCGAGCATCAAGATGCGCGGATACACCTGACAGCTCATACCGATTCTATCGGCACTGATGATTCCAATCAGGGCTTGTCTGATCGAAGAGCTCAAAGTGTTTTAAATGGATTAATAGAAGCAGGAGTTCCGGAGGACCTACTAGTCATTGAAACCTTTGGGGAAAGTATTCCAGAAGCAGATAACACCACGGAAGAGGGACGACAGCAAAATCGACGGGTTACCATCGATTGCTATATCAATAAGCCCATGACCTACCTCACAGGGCGAATTATAGATGAAGAAACGAATGAGGGGATTCCAGCTGAACTGCACCTCAAGGGAAAAGAGTACGAAGATAAAATTATAACCCATGAAGATGGCACATTTAAACATCCAGTACCCGATCAGAAAGTTATCAGAGTGGATATTCTATCCAAAGGATATTTTCTAAAGAGTAAAACGATTAAGACAAGGGCCGATATCATGCTGCACATGGCTTTGCCAGCTGCGGCACCCGGCAAAGTAGCAGAGATTCCAGACCTGCTGTTTGTAGGTGATAAAGCGGTTTTACTCCCAGAATCCGAACGCATACTCCCCATGGTTTTCGGGTTTATGAAACTCAATCCAGACCTGGTTATAGAAATCGGTGGCCATATCAATCGCCCCAACCAACCCCCCGTGTCCCGTGAATCTTGGCACTATCAGCTTTCTCGTGATCGTGCTAAAGTGATTTATGATTACCTGCTACAAAATGAGGTGGACCCTCGCCGGATTTCCTATAAGGGATATGGTAATTGGAAAATGCTATTCCCCAAGGCCAAGTCTAGGCGAGATCAACAGCAGAACCGTAGGGTTGAAATTAGGGTAACGGGAACGATGGAAAATGATGATAAGTAGAGTTTATGCTGAAATAGGTTGTATAGGGATGGAAATTAAGATTTTAAAGAAAGGCAAGGCTCGAAGAAGAAGCATAGCCGTAGCTACGCGACTGATGAAGAACGAAGGCTTGCTTTAAAAGATAATTTAGCTCCATACAATTTATTTTAGAATAAACTCTAGTAATAGCCAAGACTTCAGCCGTTTCCTCCATCACCCCTAAGGAAACTGCTGAAGTCAAATTTCTAGCTGATAGGATCTTTTGAATCCACACCATTAAATCTCCCCGCATTTTGACTTTGTTCATGGCATGTATTATTTTGGCACAACTAGATATGTTTCTGAACAAAGCGATATGACTTTCAACAATAAAGTAGTACTGATAACAGGAGCCGGTCTAGGGATCGGGTTTGAAATAGCCAAGCAGTTAGCAGCGCAAGGAGCGGCCGTATTACTAAATGACATTGACGAAGCAGTCGCTAATGAAGCAGTCGCCAAAATTCAAGCAGCAGGTGGGCGCTGTGAAGCGAGTGTAGGAGATGCCAGCGACGTCGATTATATTCAAGGTATGATTGATCAGGCCGTGACTTCCTTTGGCTCGCTAGACCTTGCCATCGCCAATGCAGGCATTACCACTTATGGCAGTTTTTTAGACTACCCAGTCGAACGCTTTCAGCAATTAGTAGCCTTAAATTTACAAGGTACCTTCTTTCTCGTGCAAAGGGCAGCGAGACAAATGATCAAGCAGCAAACGGAGGGACGTATCCTTTTACTTTCCTCTGTAACAGGACATCAATATCATCCCGACCTTACGGCATATGGCATGTCTAAAGCAGCCATTCGCTTCCTCGCTAAGACCTTGGGGGTTGAACTAGCCCCACATCAAATTACGGTGAATGCCATCTCCCCTGGCGCTACTTTGACAGAACGAACAATTCAAATCGATGAAGGAGACTTCCAAGCACAATGGGAACGTATTACACCAACGAAAAGACCAGCGACCACCGCTGATATTGCACATACGGCCTTATATCTACTTTCGCCCTTATCTGGTCAAGTAACAGGCCAAACGATAATAGTAGATGGAGGCTGGACAGCCACTAGCCCCCCTCCCGGCACTTAGCGTATATTTTATGACAAGCGCGCGCGGATATTCATGCACAAAACAGTCTGAGAATCAATCAACGATTATGCCAACAACAGCAAAACCTATTTTCGATTTACCAGCTATACATGGAGAGGGCCCTGTCTGGGACGAACAACAGGGACTACTCTATTGGGTAGACATTCCAGGAGAACGATATTTCAAAGGCGATCTTAAAACGGGATTGTCTACCAGTTATCCGGTGGGCCAGGCCCTGGGCGTGCTAGCCCTCCGCGAGGCAGGAGGAATCATTATGGCAGTACGTGACGGCTTCGGTTTCTATGATGAAGAGCGGCAATCACTCCAGCTTATTGAGCCTTCTCCAGAGCAACACAATGAATGGGTTCGCTTCAATGATGGAGCCGTAGACCCAGCTGGACGTTTTTTGGCAGGTACTATGGCTTGGGATGAAACGAGTCCCATTGGCCAACTCTTCAGCCTCACACCCAATTTACAATGGAAAAGCCTGATACAAGGCCTCTACATTAGCAATGGGATGGGATGGAGTAAAGACCACAAAACCTTCTTTTTTATTGACACCTTACAGCATGCCGTATTTGCTTATGATTACGCCATAGAAACGGGCGACATTTCCAACCAGCGCACTTTTATCAGCTTTCCTTCCAATGAATACCCGGATGGGATGTGTGTAGATGATGAAGATGGCATCTGGGTCGCCATGTACGGCATGGGAAAAGTCATTCATTTTGATGCCGCAGGGCAGAAGGTCAAAGAAATACAAGTGCCCGCCCCACATACTACGAGTTGCTGTTTTGGTGGGGATAATCTACGGACTTTATTCATCACTACTTCCAAAAGAGATTTATCGGAAGCTCAGCAAAAAGAATTTCCACTGGCCGGCCACACCTTTATGGTAGAAACGGATGTAGTAGGAAAAATTGAGCCGCGATTTAAGGGGTAACTCATACAGGCTAGGTAAGACTTCAGAAGTTTTGTTTGGCATGACATAGAAAACTTCTGAAGTCTAAACTTTAATCGACAAAAAATACACCGTGAATATAACAGCTTTACTGCCCGCTCTAGCCCAGCAATTAGAAGGCGAACTTCATTTTGACGACCTGATGCGCACCCTCTATGCCACAGATGCCTCCGTTTATCGCGAATGGCCGCTGGCCGTGGCGCTCCCTAAATCCGAACAGGATATCAAAACGTTGATTGCGTTTGCGGACGAACAGGGTACCTCCTTGATTCCACGCACGGCGGGCACCTCCTTGGCGGGGCAGTGTGTCGGAGATGGGATTGTGGTAGATGTCTCCAAATACTTCACTCAAATACTGGAGCTGAATCAAGAAGAAGGCTGGGTACGGGTTCAGCCGGGTGTGGTACGGGATGAGTTGAATGCCTTTCTACGTCCGCATGGCTTCCTATTTGGGCCCAATACCTCCACGGCTAATCGATGCATGATTGGGGGGATGGTGGGCAATAATTCTTGCGGATCGACTTCGATCGTCTATGGCTCTACTCGCGAGCATGTGCTGGAACTAGATACGATTTTGAGCGATGGTAATGCCGTTACTTTTCAAGCGATTGACCAGCAGACTTTTGCAGCCAAACAACAGCTAGATTCACAGGAAGGAGCCTTATATCGGCATATCCAGGAAGAACTACAACAAGCCGACATACAAAACAATATAAAAACTCACTTTCCGAAGGCCAGTATTCAGCGCAGAAACACCGGTTATGCCGTTGATATTCTGCTAGAAAGTGACGTTTTCAAACCAGAAGGAGCCCCATTTAATTTTTGTAAATTACTTTGTGGCTCCGAGGGAACGCTTGCTTTTACAACCTCCGTAAAATTGCATATCGATCCACTCCCTGCTCCTCATGATGTCGTAGTCGCTGCCCATTTTACAAGCATCAATGAAAGCCTACGCGCTACTCAGTTTGCGATGCAACACCAACCTACCGCCTGTGAGTTGATGGATAAAGTAATCCTGGATTGTACTAAGGATAATATCGAACAAAGCAAGAATCGCTTTTTTGTAGAAGGTGATCCCGCCGCGATTTTAATGATTGAATTTCGGGCTACGAGTCCCGAAGAAGCCGATCAACAGGCCGATCAACTCATTGCTGATTTACAAAACAAAGGCGTCGGCTATGCTTTTCCCAAAGTATATCCTCCCAAAACGCAGAGTGTTTGGGAATTGAGGAAGGCGGGTCTCGGACTATTGGCCAATATTCCTGGCGACAAAAAAGCGGTGGCCTGCATCGAAGATACGGCCGTAGCCATCGAAGATTTAGCCGACTACATTGATGATTTTTCAAAAATTATGGCAGCTTATGGCCAGCGATCTGTCTATTATGCCCATGCGGGAGCAGGTGAAATCCATTTACGCCCGATTTTAGATTTAAAGAAATCGGAGGATGTCCAGCAATTCTATGACATTAGTAAATCATCTGCTGAACTAGTCAAGAAATACCGCGGATCACTTAGTGGAGAACATGGCGATGGCCGAGTACGTGCGGCATTTATCCCCATGATGGTCGGGCCAGAAAATTATGCTTTATTTCAACGAATAAAAGCAGCCTGGGATCCCAAGGGTATTTTTAATCCCGGCAAAATTGTAGATGCCAAACCGATGAACACTTCTCTTCGGTACGAAGCGGACCAGGTTGAGCCCCAATTTGAAACCATACTTGATTTTTCGGAAAGTGGTGGCATCCTCCGTTTGGCAGAGAAATGCAATGGCTCTGGCGACTGTAGAAAGCTTCCCCTCTCTGGCGGGACGATGTGCCCGAGCTACCAGGCCACCCGAAGTGAAAAGGACACCACACGCGCACGGGCCAATACGCTCCGCGAATTTCTGACCAAAGAAACCGCTCCCAACCCCTTTGACCATCCAGAGATTTACGAAGTTATGGACCTCTGCCTCTCCTGCAAGGGCTGCACCGCCGAATGTCCTTCTAGTGTTGACATGTCTAGCTTGAAAGCTGAGTTTTTACACCAGTACTATCAAAGTCATGGCGTTCCTCTCCGTGCCAAAGCCTTTGCCAACATCAACCGACTCAATAGCCTGGGATCTGTATTCCCCGGCCTCAGCAATTTTTTCTTACGTAATAGCCTCAGCAGTGGTTTAATGAAGAAAATCCTTGGTGTGGCTCCGCAGCGCTCCCTACCTGATCTGCATACTACCTCTTTGCGAGCTTGGTTCAAAAAAGAGTATGGAAGATTAAAGGGAGAAACGAATAAAGGGAAAACCTACCTATTCTGCGATGAGTTTACCAATTTTAATGACACTCAGATTGGCATTAAAGCGGTAAAGTTACTGCACCGATTGGGGTATGAAGTAGTCTTAATCGATCATCCTGAAAGTGGCCGGGCTCATCTTTCCAAAGGCTTACTACCGAAAGCGCAGCAACTGGCGCAAGAGAATGTAGCCCTATTCAAGGATATCGTCAGCACTGAAAACCCACTCATTGGCATCGAACCTTCGGCTATCTTGAGTTTCCGGGATGAGTACCCTCGCTTGGTGTCTAGCGAAGAGCAATCAACCGCCAAACGCTTAGGTCAAAATGCCCTCTTGATAGATGAATTCTTGATTCGAGAAGTGCAGAAGGGCAATATTACGCCGGAACAGTTTACGAATGCTCCTCAGCATATTCTATTGCATGGACACTGCCACCAAAAGGCGCTAGCCAATGTGGCAGATACAGCATTACTGCTCTCACTTCCCGCCAACTACAGCGTCGAATTGATTCCTTCTGGTTGCTGCGGAATGGCGGGCTCTTTCGGCTATGAAAAAGAGCACTACGAAGTGAGTATGAAAATTGGAGAAATGGTGCTCTTCCCTGCTGTTAAACAGGCAGCTGCATCCAGCATTATTGTCGCTCCGGGCACTAGTTGTCGTCATCAAATTGCAGATGGTACGGGTAAAAAAGCATTGCATCCTGTGGAGGTCTTGTGGAGTGCTTTGAAGGGGGAGGAATTGGGAATGGAGAATGAATAATTAGCTCTTAAGGCTTCATTGTTGCGTTGGGCGACAGCATTAAAATGATCCCAATAGGGGGCGGTTCTTCCATGCCATTCCTTAAAAAAAGGGGATAAAAGACGAGAAGATTAACCGTAGAAGCGATTTTTCAATCTACAGATCGAAGTTGCGCGCCAAATTGCTGCATAAATCCTTCATAACGACTTGAACTAGCGATGAAGAACATGCGTTTACCAAAACTCCCTTTTTCTTTGAGATGAATGGTGGCTAGCTTTAGAAAGGCAAATTTACTCTCCGTTATTTTTTCGATAGAGTCATAGGTGTAGCGGAAGGTTTTGAAATAATCGGTCACCAAAAAATGTTCGGCATTCCCCTCTACTCTTTTCAATTGCATCAAAGTGAAGTACAACATAAAGAGTCCACTGACAAAGAAAACGACAGCTCCTATTCGCAGGGGTTGACCAGGGATCGCGCCGTAAAACTCATTGCGATAAGCAAAAACAGCTATCGTAAAAGCACCGAAAAACACGATCCAGAATACAGGTACAAAAAACTTAAAAAACAAGGTTAAGTTCGAAGATAATCTTTCCATAATTTACTACTACAAATGGTGGCTGTTAGAGCAGGTACCGTCATGTACTTGTCTCGACACCATTAATCATCCAATTCAGCCTCATATTTTTTATTGGCCCGAGCCGAAACAAAAATACTTACTTCGTATAAGAAAAAGAGTGGTACTCCAATCAAGAATTGCGTAATCACATCCGGTGGTGTGATGATAGCCGCTAAGAGTAAAATACCGATGACCGAGTGTCTGCGATACTTACGCATAGCATCTGGGGTGACCAATCCAACTTTTGACAAGAAATAAACGACAATAGGCAGTTCAAATACAATGCCAGTAGGCAAGGTAAACATGACCAAAAAGCCTACATATGATTCCAGTGTCGGCGAGTTATCTACACCTGGCAAAGTAAAATTCATTAAGAAATTAGTCGCAAAAGGGGCAATCACAAAATACCCAAATAGGACACCCGTAATAAACAAAAACGAACAGACAAAAACAATGCCTCTGGCGGCCTTACGCTCCTTGGGATAAAGTCCGGGTTTGATAAAATTCCAAACCTCCCGAAATACATAGGGAAAAGCAAAAACAAAGCCCATGATGAAAGAAACTTTGATGGTTGTGATAAAGGTCTCAGCAAAACGTATGGCCTGTAGGTCATAATCCTCAAAAGTAAAACAAAGACTATCTCCTAAGCCCAAGGATTGGGAAAGACTACAGAAGACCTTATAAGAGATAAAATCAGATTGGGTAGGCCCCAGGATAACAGCGTCGAAGAAAAATTTATGGAAAATAAATATTACGATCCCCACAATTGCTATAGCGCCCAATGAACGCATAATATGCCATCGTAATTCTTCTAGATGATCCAGAAATGACATCTCTTTCTCCATGATTTGCTGTTGTTCTTCGATGCGATCAACATCCAATTGATCAAGCGGCATGTAAATATATTTTTGATGAGTTGTAAGAAATCAATGCTCATCATTTCTATCAACCCAAAGGAACGTTTTAATATTGTTTTTCCCTACTTAAAATGAACAAAAGTCCAGAAATGATCATGAGACGCAATAAATTTTTATTTTTTTTTCGCCTCTTTCTTCCATTTGTTTCTTTCCCCTCTCCATTTGGCACAAAAATACTAATTCTCCTCCAAGCAGCCCGATAAATTATACTTTTAGCTCACTTTCAGGGACAAAAAATAGTCCTTAGGTCGGTACAAAAGCCCGTTTAGTAAAAAAAATCAGGGCCCTCATATGAATTAAAGGGTGTGATTGGAAAAAAGTCTTACTTTTGCCCGATGTTACTTTTTCCGAATGGAATGGTCTGAAAGCATATGGACGTATTACTTTTTTTAGGGCTTTTCGTGGTTAGCTTGACGGTGTTGTTAAAGGCATCGGACTGGTTTGTTGATTCAGCTGAAGAAATTGGCCTTTCTCTCGGAATTTCACCTTTTATCATTGGAGTTACCATTGTAGCCTTTGGTACGTCTTTGCCAGAATTAGCTGCTTCAGTTGCCGCTGTCTTAGCTGGAGAATCGGAACTTGTCATTAGTAATGTCGTCGGGTCTAACATTACCAATATTGCATTGGTACTGGGATTAGTGGCGGTCATCGTCAAACAAATTGAACTAGAATACAATATTTGGCATATCGATATGCCCTACCTCTGGGGCTCAGCATTCCTGCTCTGGTTCGCCTTAAATGATGGTTCTTTTTCTTTCTTCGAAGCGATTCTCTTCCTCATTGGGATTATCATATTCTTGGCTTATTCGTTTAAAGGAGATAGTGATGGAAGTGAACAACAAGAAGAACGCGAAAAGGCGTCAGCCAAGGCCTACATCTTATTGGTCATAGGGGGGATATTGGTATGGTTGAGTGCTGAATATACAATCACTGCCATTAAGAAACTCTCCGAAATAGCGGGTATATCATCTACTGTCATTGGCTTGTCAGCGATGGCTTTAGGTACGTCTTTACCCGAGGTAATCGTCAGTCTTAATGCAGCTCGTAAAGGCAAAACCTCAATAGCTGTAGGCAATGTACTAGGCTCTAATATATTCAACACCTATATCGTCATGGCCGTCCCTTCTTTTTTTGGCCCTTTAATCATTCCTGCAACGGTTAACGATTATTTCCTTCCTATGATGATTGCGATGACCATCCTCTTTGGAATCATGGCCAATAATAAAAAAATCACCCGATGGGAAGGGCTGGTTCTTCTTATGTTTTATGCTCTCTTCATGGTGCAGATATTCAATGCTGGCATTCACGAATAAGCCCCCCTTCTTGTGCCAACCCAGCAGCCCAGGGAATCCTCAACGACTTACAAACACGCCTCTTTTCTTTACTTCATCTTCCGGTATTTTAAGCATTCAGCGTGACTTCCTATCTTAGGCTACGTCATATAGATTAAAATAGTTATATGCATAATAATTATTTAACAATCTAAACCGAAGGCAATCAAGGGCTTTTAATTTTAAAATCAGCCTCCTATACATTAAACTAAAATTGATAGAACAAATGCCTGCAAATTTAGGTTGTGAAAGAAATGCATCTTAGGGTGGAAAAACTTATATTTGTTAAGTGAAACACTATCTATGATTATAAATCCCTCCCCCCTTTTATAATCAGGGACACTCAACTCATCCATCAACCACCCTTTTGAAAAGTGCAAAACACTGCTGGAGCTGTCTTGCAACTAATAGACAAAACATTATTACACCAAAGGAGTGAAATACAGATTGCCTATTCCTCTCAGTCAAAATGATTGAGGCAATTTGAGTTGTTATTCAGAGCTGTACACAAAGTAACAGACTAGATACCTATGTCTTGTCTAAATACATAGTACTTGACCTTACTTTGTCTGCAGTATATCGATTTGAATAACCTACATCAAATTATATTATCCAATTGCTATCTGTATGAATCACCAGTTATTTAAAATCCCAGTAAAAACAACTGGAGGGGCAGGGAGAAAGAAGTTCCCTTCAGTGCTTTGTCAAATTATTAATAGACATACTATGATGACTAACAAATGTGCTAGCCTACTGGCTGCACTCCTCTTCACTATCCCAGTATTTGGTCAACTAGACATGCTTGCCGAGTGGTCTCTAAACACGGCAAATCAAGCCAGTCCTACGGCTATTGCAAATGTGCAAGCCACAGATTTTCAGCGAGGTAATGGCCTCAGTCCAGTTGTCTTTTACTCATTAGGGGCTAAGACGTCGTACTGGCCCACCGAAACCGAAGCAGGCGCTGTAGATTACTACGAAGTTTGTATTACGCCTGATCCTGGTATCACTTTAGAAGTTAATCAGCTCGAATTTTCCGAATCCCGTACCGCTGAGGGGATCGGTGCCTTCGAAGTGCTTTGGTCAACTGATGGTTTTACCACGAGTAACCAGATACTCGGACAAGTCGTACCCGACAATACCGAGGAACGAAAACACACCCTTTCCAATTTGGGTATTGCTATCTGTAATGGCAGCCAACTTTGCTTTCGATGGCATGGCTATCGAGCTGAAACTGACGCAGGAGAATGGGAATTGAGTAGCAATAGCCTCATTATTAAAGGAGAAAAGATCACCGCCTGCGCACCGCCTAACATCAATGGTACACTAAATGCTACCAATATTACAGAAAATAGCCTAAGCTTCGATCTGGAGCATGGAAGCGGGAGCGGCCGAGTCGTCGTCATGCGAGAAGGCAGTCCAGTAAGTAGTTCTAGTGCCCCTTGCCACGGAATTATTTACAATGGTAACCTCAACTTTGGTAGTGGCGACCAACTTTCCCCAGGTGAGTTTGTCGTATATGCTGAAGATGGAGCGGCAGGAATGAATACTTCCAGTTTTACGGTTAGCGGATTATCAGAAGGAGCTACTTATCACCTAGCCGTATTTGAATACAATGGGACGTGTTATAAGCAGCAGGGCTTCCTCACCGAAAATGAGGTAACCTTATGTAGCAATCCCAACTTCTTGCGCAACCTAGTACACAGTGGCACAGATAGCAAGATCAGCTTTATGTGGGATGTTCCCTATTGCTATGATCAGATCCTGGTGGTTGCAGGCCATAGTCCCATTACTGGTTTTCCAACAGGTACAGGCAGTCAGTATACCATCAGTCCTGAATTTGGACAGGGAGATGGTGGCTCAGATTTTGGAGCTGAAGAATATCCAGTATTTCTGGGTTCAGCATCCCGCTTTAACGCCACGGATGTACAGAATAACAACCTCTATCATTTCACTTTCTTTGTTAGAAAAGGGAATGATTGGGTGGAAGCAAAACGTGTAAGTACCCAACCTGCACAGGGGTGTAGTGACTTGGCCGGTGGCGATAACTTATTTGTTAATGAAATTGAATATTATACCTATGTAGCAGACGCTCCTTCAGAAATCGGGATTGACGAAGGCATTGAGGTAGCAGGAGCTGCGGGAGTTAATCTAGAAGCCTATGAAATACACGTTTACGAAGAAGTATCAAACGTTACTAAAAAAGCGACCGTCAGGAAAATCATTCCGTTATCAGGCAAAATTGAAGACCAACAAAATGGCATGGGAGCCGTATGGGTTCCGATCCCAGGAATTGGCCACCTCTCTGGCTGGGCGATTTATAATAAAGTGACTGAAACGGTTGTACAATTTCTGAGTGTTGCACGTCCTCTGGAAGCCATCGATGGTGTAGCCAATGGTATGATAGCAGATCAAACTTTCCGGACGGCTAGCAATGGTTACAAAACCAATGTAGTAGAGCACCCTTTTAGTAATCCAAACAAGACTATGCAACTCAAAGGTAGTGGTGGTTGCCCTGGTGACTTTGAATGGGTAAGTGAAACCGATGCTTCCCGTGGTGGCTTGAACAATACACAAGCCTTTATTCCACTTCCTATCGAATTATTATCCTTCGGTGCTAAGGCCATGGATCAGCAAGTATTGCTTTCGTGGCAAACACTGACAGAGATCAACAACGACTACATGGCTATTGAGCGAAGTGTAGACGGGAAAGACTTTGCAGAAGTGGGTCTCGTAAAAGGAGCTGGAACTACCTTTATTCCGCAATCTTATGAATTGTGGGATCAGCGCCCCTACCAAGGGTTGAACTACTATCGTCTGCGACAAGTCGATTTCGATGGTACAACTACCTATTCTGACATTGTGAGTGTGGTGTTTAAAGGGAAAGGCCGTGGTCTTAGCGTATTTCCAAGTTTAGCACAGGATTTTATCAATATCCGAATGGAACAACCCACCACTAGCCAGGGAGAGATTCGCATTTATGACCTAAATGGCAAATTACGCCATCGCCAGGTTTTGGAAAATGGGAGCCTCAGTTTAGGCGTCAATATTGCGCACCTGAACCCAGGCCAATTTATCGTCCAAATCGAACGGGCAATAGGCGTAGATACAAGACGCATCACCAAGTTCTAAAATACAAGTAAGGGGGAAACCCATTACGCTAGATAAGTTAACCTGTATCTTAGAAGGGGGGGCCATTGGGTCGCCCCTTTTTTCGTTTTATTTAATTTACAATACCCAAAGGATGGTCGTCGTAGACAGTAAACTCAGGAACAAGCCAATGATGAAAATATTAAAAGCCCAACGAATATAATTCATCTTAAAGGCAAGGCGGCGACCAATATAGTACAGGTCTTCGGCCAAATGTCCTCGAATGTTATCGGGTTTCGCAGCAGTATCCTTGATATAGTCAAAGAATTCTTGCGGTTCCATTTTGTAAAAATTCCCGAAAAAGAAGGGACTAAATTGTCCTTCTTGATTATCATTATCCCGAAAATTCTTCAAGTTGGAAGGCTTCAAAACTATGGTACAAATATAGATAGTAATAAAGCAAGTAAGCGATAAGAAAATCAATGGGATATACAACAACCTTTCTAAAATCACCGCCGAATTGGCCACGACTAGCGGCAATAAGAAGGTGACCATTAAAGCATTTAAACTCAGTAGCACATTGGCTTTATTATCGGCAATGTGTGTCAACTCAATATTATTTCGTTGCGTCGTACGAATGATATTGATGATGTCTTTTGAGAGTTTCTTTTTTGGTTTTTTTTCTTGAACGATCATTAAAAATCATTTACACGTTCCCAAAGTAAACGGGGAAAATGGGTTGCAAAATAGCAATTAAGGGATTTCGTATATTTTGAAAAAGGATTTCCTCAACTAGAGGTTAGAGGTGATTAAAAGGTCTAAATCTGTAGATTTTATAGCAAATCTTCTGCCAAGGTATTCATTGGTCAAACACCCTTTGTAGGTATAAATGCCATGACGAAGACCCAAATTTGTAAAAAAGAGGTGCTCTATGTCAACCGTACTATTGGCTTTTAACAATATAGGCGTCATAATATTGCTTACCGCAATCGAAGCGGTACGAGATACACGAGAGGCAATATTAGGTACACAGTAGTGTATTACATCATGCTTGATGAAAGTCGGGCGGCTCAGGGAAGTT
>Ga0070726_10000675_pt1:5000-39399 | contig 39399 bp, 32 predicted proteins | sample tdAd471_FD_67275 | JGI IMG/M metagenome (GOLD analysis project Ga0070726, IMG submission 67275) | Marine sediment microbial communities from the Atlantic coast under amendment with organic carbon and nitrate - tdAd47.1 | ecosystem: Environmental > Aquatic > Marine > Coastal >...
ACCGGGTCCTCAATCGAAAAAACGACAAGACCTCGCATAATAGAGAAACGGCGCCGGTTCGCAAGAAGAAATCCGTGCGGCAGCGCCGTCGAGAGGCGCGGTTCTACAGGAAGCCGCGCCCGGCGCAACCCCCTGCCCCGCCTATTTACACAGCAGGAGGCGGTCCATCACCCGATTAGCCTGCTCAGACAGCTGTTTCGGGCGATGAGAAAAATCTCATGACAAGATATATTCGCGCATGGCGGCCGTCTGGGCCTCCGCATCAGCGATCTTGGATTTGACCACATCTCCGATCGAGACGATTCCGGTCAGCCGGTTTTCATCAATGACGGGCAGATGGCGGACGCGCCGATCCGTCATGCGCCGCATGACAATTTCCACGCTTTCATCCGGCGTTGCCGTCACAAAGGCCGGTGTCATCGCATTGGCCACGGTGCGGTTGAGACACGCCTGACCGTTGACGGCCAGTTCGCGAACAATATCCCGCTCCGTGATGACGGCGACGGGACGCTTCATGGCATCGATCACCACCAGGGCGCCGATGGCATGGGTATCGAGGGTCTGCGCTGCCTCAACCAGGGTCGACGTGTCCTCGATGGTAACGACTGAACTCCCCTTCACACTCAGGATATCCTTGACGCGCATGGGTCAGCCTCCTTGTTTTCGGTTCGCTTATACCACAAAGCGGTTCGGGAGCCGAGTGATTCCATATCCCGTCGCCCGCGGCCGGGTGTCCCTGCTTGCCGGTGAACCAAACTAACGTGGACAGGTCGCCACCTCTGGGTCAACGTCAGGAGGCAAGCCCGGTCAAATTCTCCAGGGGGAAGACATGAGCTACGTCTCGCGCGTTACCAAGGATCTGGATCGCTGGATTTCCCGCGGCTGGGTGGATGCGGATCAACGGCCCCACATACTGGACGACCTTGGTACGCGATCACGCGGCTGGACGGCGGCCGGTGCGCTGGCGATTCTCGGTGCGGTGCTGCTGGCCATGTCCGCCCTCACCTTCGTGGCCGCCAACTGGGATGCCATGCCGCGCCTGATCCGCTTCGGCGTGCTGGTCGCGGCGATGTGCGTCTCCATGTTCGGAGCCGGACGGAGCCTCGACCACGGCGCTCCGGCCCTGGGACATGCGCTGGCGGTTCTCGGCGTCGCCCTGTTCGGCGCCACCATCATGCTGACCGCGCAGACCTTCAACATGACGTCCTTCCGCAACACGGCCGTGCTGATCTGGGCCGGGTCCGCCCTGCTGACCGCACTGGTGATCCCGTCCCGCCCGGTGCTGATCCTGGCCACAATCCTCGGCGGGCTCTGGGCCTGGCTGGAAATCGGAAACCCGTTCGTGGGCGGTGCGCTCTGGTCCTACGGGCCGGTCTGGCTGATTTCAGCCGTGGCGGCCAGCCGCATGGATTCGAAGGTGGCGCTGCACCTTCTGGCCGCCGGCCTCATCCTCTGGGTGGGCCATCTCTTCTACTGGTACGACCATCAGACGGTGATCGCCGACATCGCCCTGCACGCCTCGGCGACCCTCGTTTTCGGGACGCTGGCGCTCGCGGGCGCAGTGCTGAGAGACCGGCACATCACCGGCGGCGGCATTCTTGCCGCCTGGTGTGCCGTGGTCACGGTCGCTCTGGCGCTGGCCCTGCAATTCCATCTCGATGGAGATTCGAGCCGTGATAATCTGGTCGCAAGCGCAGCCTACCTGCCGCTGGCCCTGCCGCCGCTGGCCATGCTGATCGGGCTGCAGAGCCTGCGACAGTTGACCGGCCAAACGCGGTTCGGCGTGAGCACAGGCCTGCTGGCATCGGCCGCACTCATCTTCCTGATTCCCTATCTCGCCCCGGCCGAGAGCGAATCCCTCATCCTGCGCCTGGTGATCGGCCTGCTCTTCTATACGGGGGCCGTCGCCCTGATCCTTCAAGGCAGTACCGGACAGGCGCGCGCGACCGGGGCCGTCGGGATTGCCGCCTTCATCGGTCAGACACTCTACATCTACGCAGAGACATTCGGCGGCCTGCTCGACACGGCGCTCTTCTTCCTTCTCGGGGGCCTCATCCTCTTCGGCGTGAGCTATGGCCTGCTGAAGCTGAGGCCTGCTTCGGACGCCGGCCATCCGGGAGACGCGTCATGACCCAGTTGCTTCGTCTCACCCTGATCGCCGCCGGCATGACGGCCTTTCTGGTCCTGATGCTGGGCTCACACCTGACGCAGCGCGCCAACGGGACCGAGATTCTCCTGCCGGTGCAGGGCTATGACCCGCGCGACATCTTTCTTGGGCATTACGCCAATCTGCGGACGCCGCTGAATCGGCTGGGGACGCACCAGCTCGAGGGCGATGATGATTTCGAGGCTGGCGATACGATTTATGTCAGCCTGGAACCCCGGGCGGACGGCACCATGGCCGCCGTGTCCCTGCACCGAGAACACCCCGGCGGGGCCTATGTCGCCCGCGGTGGCGTGACGAGCCGAACGGAGCTGTTCGGCGACTGGGTCAATGTGGAAGATCCGGAAACCGGCGAAGTCCGCACGGTTCGCGAAGAGGCCGAGGGGGCCTGGCTGTCTGTTCGCTTCAACACCGAACGCTATTACGCCCCGCGCGACCGCGCCCTGGCGCTGCAGGACCGCCTGCGTGATCGCAATGAGGACGGGGAAATCGGCGTCAACATCATCGCCGCCATCACCTCGGACGGCGGTCTGATCATCAAGGGGCTCGAATATGACGGCGAGCGCTTCGAGGATTCGATCTGGTAGGCGCTATCGTCGCTGGAACAGCGGCAACATCAGCGGAAACAGGATGGCGCCGGCGACCACACCGCCGATATGGGCCGCCCATCCGATGGGAATCGGCCAGGCCATTCCGGCCAGTCCAAGCGCGAGATTGATCGCCACCCAGGGCAGAGCGTAGCGCAGCATGCCGCGATAGCCGCCCATCGCCCAGCCTCCGGCCGCCATCAGTCCGGACACCCCGGTCGACGCGCCGCCCATCATCATCGCCTCCCCGCCTGACAGGGCGACCTGCGCCAGGGCGCCAGCGATGGAACACAGGATGAAGAGCAGGACGAATCCGGCAATGCCCGAGGGCGACGGGCCGAAGGCGCCGGCCACCGGCCGTCCCATCGACACCAGGATCGCCAGATTCATCCCGATGTGTAGCCCGCCGAAATGCACCAGCACGTGCCCGATATAGGGAAAGTAGGGCCCCAGCGGTTGCGCATAAGGTGCCTGACCCGGACCGGGCTGGGCCAGAACCGCAGCGTCGAAGATCCAGCGCCCCATGCCCGGCAGCAGCCATTGCACCAGTTGCGAGGCGATAATCGGGATCGCGACGATCAGGACCGCGACCGGCATTGCATTGAAAATCGGCTCTCTCGGCCTCGCGTCCCGCTGCGGCACACTCATTGGCATCTCTCTCCCAGGGACGACGCCTCGAAGCGCGTCAATCCGGAACACAATGGCTTTCCCCCTACAGGAGAAAGGAAAATTCGCGGCTCCCCCGCTGGCACGCGCGTTGCAACCCTCCCCCTACGTACGTGCCAGAGAGGACACAACACAATGCTGAAGCGTTTCGCACATATGGCCCTGATTGCCAGCTTTGCCACCCTGATTCCTGCGGGTGCCATGGCGCAGCAGACCTCGGCCAACTGGGAACGCCCCTATGGCTACAGCCAGGGACAGGAGCAGCGTGCCTGGTCCGGCGTCACCGCGAGTGCGAGTGCAGCCGGCCGGTCTTCCGCAGGCAACCGTGTGGTGATCGACGGTCTGATCCAGACCGGTGTCGGCGTCGCCAACCAGCTCAATGGCTATTCCGGCGGTGTCGGGGCCAATGCGACGGCGGTGGGCAACCAGCTCAACGTCAACGTCCAGGGCAGCTGGAACACGGTCATCGTGAATTCGACCCAAACCAATAATGGCGATGTCAACGCCTATGCCAATGCCAACGGCAATGTGAGTGAAGCCAATGATGAAGAGTAAGATTCTTCTTGCCACGCTGGCCAGTGCGATTGCGCTGACCGGTTGTGCCACGACCTCCCGAACGGGCGGCAGCGACGGGCTCTATGCGCAGCCGATCGGCGGCGCGCCGGTCACGACGAACCCGACGCCCTATTCCGAAGCGCTGGTCTGCCTGGCGAATTACGCCCGGGCCAACGGTCTGGAATCGCCGCGTATCGCGGTCGGTCGCCTGTCCGATTATACCGGTCGCGGATCCAGCGACGGCACCGGTGCCGCCGTGACCCAGGGCGCATCCCTGATGGCGATCTCCGCCTTCGCCAAAGCCGGTGTCCGCCTGGTGGAGCGTTTTGATACGTCCGTGTCCGAACTGGAACTGCGCTACGCCAACAACGCCCTGATCGGCGAGGAAAATGGCGAGCAGCGCCAGATCTACGCGGCCTCCCTGCCGGGGTCCGACTATCACCTCGTCGGCGGTATCACCGAGCTGAACTACAATATCCGCTCCAATGGTGTGGACGTGCTCGCCGGTGACCGTGTGGACAGTGACCCGACGGGCCTGTTCAACCGCCGCTCCTGGGTGATGAATATCGGCCTCGACCTGCGTCTGAACGATACGCGCACGATGGAAACGGTCGACGTGATTTCCTACCAGAAGCAGATCATCGGTCGCGAGATCAGCGCCGGCCTCTTCGCCTTCTGGGACGACGCCGTCATCGACATTTCCGGCGGGGGCCGTTCGCTCGAGCCGGTCCAGCTTGCTGTGCGCTCGGTGATCGAACGCGCCGTTCTCGAAATTTCCGCCCAGCTCTATGGCGTCGATCCGTCGGCGGCCTGCCACTATGCCGATCCGATCGGCGGCAGCACCAATGTGAGCGGCGGTATCAATACTGCCTCGGCCTATGGCTCCCGGGAGACCTCCAATGTCCAAGCGCGTCAAACTGTTGATCACGGCCACGAGCGCCGCGACGCTGATGTCCGCAGCTACCTTCGCGGACGATACAACTGAGATCCTGAACGGCCAGGTCAATCTCGGCGCCAACATCGTGGTGGTCGCCGAAGGTGAGACCGAGGCTGCGACCGGCACGGCCATGACCGCCATCGGCATGGCCAATGCCGCGACCTTCGATCTCATCACGCCGCACGATATCGAGAGCGATCAGAGCTTCTCCGGCAATGTCGCCAGCGTCGCAACGACCAGCGTGGGTTCGCTCGACGGAGCCGCGACGACGACAGCGCTCGGCTTCGGCAATTCGACCAGCATCATGGTGGATGACGGCATGGACGTCACCTCCAGCCAGATCGCTGCAGACGGTTCCGCCGTCAGCGCGCAGGCCACGCTGAACGTCTCAAGCTACGCAATGCACTCCGTCACCACGGCCAGTGCTGCGGCGAACGCCTATGAGTCCACCGCCTATGGCGGCGACACCTTGCTCGACCTGCGTCAGGATTCCGGCGCCGACGTGACCGCAGACGCCTATGTACTCGCGTCGACGGCCGGGATTGGCGACAGCGCCGTCGCGGTCGGGGCCGCCAACGGCAACTCCGTTTCGGTCGAAGGCTATATGGCCGCCTCGCAGATCGTTCTGGTCGACCAGTCCAATCGTGGTGCGGTGACCGGCCGGGCCTATATCGAGGCCGGCGGGGGATCCGTGAACACGCAGGCCGTCGCCTCGGCGAACGGCAATGCCGTGCGGATCCAGAACGAGGACGGCTATGCCCACCTGCAGGGCGACCAGGTCAATGATGGCGTTGTAACCTCGGAAGCGGCGGTCGTGGTCGGCAATTTCGATATCGACGCCCTGTCGATCTCCTCCGAAGGCGTCGGCAATTCCGCGGTGATCTCCAATATTGGTGGCGACGCCTATATGGGGCTGAACCAGACGAATAATGCCGCCGTGAATTCCACCGCCACGCTGAACGGCGATATGGGCGGCATGGCCTCGCTCTACTCGACCGCCTACGGCAATGCGGCCACGAGCTATATCTGTTCGGAATGTCCGGTCACGTCCTATGGCAATATGAACCAGACCAATGGCGCCACGATCACCTCGACCGTCTCCGGTCAGATGACGACCGGCGGCGGCATGACTGGCACGGCAACGGCCATTGGCAACAGCGCCACCTTCCAGACGGTCAATCCATATTCGGGATACTAGGTGTAGGCTTTCGCCTGCGTCTCGAAAAGTTCTGCATAGGCCCCCCGGCGATCCACCAGATCGTCGTGGGTGCCTTGCTCGACCACACGTCCCTTTTCCAGAACGAGGATGTGATCCGCCGGCCGCAGATTGGAGAGGCGGTGGGAGATGATCATCAGGCTCTTCCCGCCACGGGGCTGTGCGATCAGGGCCGCTTCGGCAGCCGGATCAAGGGCCGAGGTCGGCTCGTCGAGAATCAGGATGTCAGACGCCTCATTGGCAAAGGCGCGCGCCAGGGCGAGGCGTTTCCACTGCCCGCCGGACAATTCCACTCCATTGGTGAAACGGCGCGAGAGCTTGGTGTCGAACCCGTGCGGCAGGTCTGAAATGACGTCGAGCGCCAGCCCCTGCTCTGCCGCCCGCATCAAAGCGGCCTCGTCCATATCGGCCATGCCGACACCAGCGGTAATGTTCTCGCGCGCGGTCAGCTTGTAGCTGGTCGACGGCTGGAAGAGCACGCCGAAGCGCTTGCGCAGCGCCTCCCGGCTCCAGAGGTGCAGGTCCAGCCCGTCCAGCATCACCCGCCCCGCCTGCGGCTGGTAGAGCCCCAGCGCCAGCTTCACCAACGTGGTCTTGCCCGCGCCGTTCGCACCGACGATTCCCAGCGAAGTCCCGGGCGGCAGATGAAAACTCGCCGCGTCCAGCGCGGCCCGCGGCCCGTTGGGATAGCGGAAGCTGACGTTTTCAAAGCGCAGCCCGTCACCCGGCACCGGCCCCGCCGTCGCCTCGGGATGATCGTCCTCGACCGGCAGGTCGAGGAAGCCGAACAGGTTCTCCAGATAGACCACATCCTCCTGCAGACCCTGGAAAGCGCTCAACAGGGAGGTGACCGAGGCCTGCCCCTGTTTCACCAGCCCGGTCAGCATGGTCATTTGCCCCAGCGTGATCACGCCGGCGATCGCGACCCAAACGATCCACAGTTTTGCGCCGAGAAAGACAGCCGTGCTGACGATGGCCAGGGCGGCACCGATCAGGGCATGGCGTGACTTCAATCCGAGATCATCCCGGTAGAGCGACCAGAACAGATCCTCATAGCGCTTCAGGATCCGCGCCCCGAAACCGAAATGGAGACGCTCGCGGGCATTGGAATCACCGGTGATCAGGCTTTCCAGATAGCTGCGCTCACGCACCTGCGGCGTACGACCCTTGTAGAAATTATAGGCGGTGTCGGCGAAACGCAGATTTCCCAGATAGAGCGGCAAGGCCCCCGCCAGCATGAAGAGGAGCAGCCAGGGCGAGAAAGCCCAGAGCAAGGCAGCCACGGAGGCGATGGTGATTCCGTGCTGGGCCGCATCGAAACCGCGATTGACAAAACTATAGGGACGACTGGTCGCGAACTGGCGGGTAATCACCACCTGTTGCTGGATTTCGGCAGATTCCATCTGTTCCAGTGAAAGCCGGGCACACTGGGTGATGATGGCGTGGTTGGCAGCGAAACCAAGCTCAGCGTTAAGCCGGGTTTTTTCGAAGGTCAGCAGGCGTCGCATCGCCAGCAGGGCCGCCAGAATGCCCGCCTCGATCCCGACCCAGGCCAGGGCCTGGTTGCGATCTTCGACCGTGCTGGTGTCCACGGCCAGAAGCACGCCGTCCACCACGAGTTTCGACATGTAGAGCGCCAACGGCGGCAGAAGCGCGACAGCGACCGTCAACCCGCCGATCCAGATGATCAGGAGCGGGCTGTTGCGCCAGACCAGGTCAAGGGTTCGCTTCGCATGCGAAAGACGGAGCTTCCACCCCGCTGCGTCTCCCCGCCCGTTTTGCGTCGTGGCGGACATCGCGGGCTAGGCGACCGCCTCTGACCGCGCCTGCTGTTCCGCCAGCATACGCCGCGACAGCACGGCTCCCTTGTGCGGGAAGACCTCGGTCGGGACCGGGCGCTCCAGGAAGGGCGAGAGTTTCTCAAAGCCTTCGCCGGAGCAGATGTCGATAACGAGCAGGTCATCCGGACGGTCCTTGAAATACTCCATCACCTGACGGACATGATCGTCATAGACATCCGAGAAACGGTGCTTGTCGAAATTGTAGCAGCCATAGACCGCCGCCCGCAGGAAACGTCGCATGTGGAGGTGAACCTCCTCGTCCGGGTCACTGGTTTCCTTGAAGGCAGGACGGTTGAAATAGTGGCGGGCACAGGATCCCAGCCAGCTGTCCTTGTCACGAACGGTGAGAATGAACTTGCTGCCCGGGTACTGGCGATCGAGCTGCTTGTAGAACGGGATGGTCGTGATGTCGGTCAGACCATCATGATATTTCAGCAGGGTCAGGTCGTACTGGGCGTTGGACAGTTCGGTATAGGTGTCCTCGTCGATCGGGTAGTGCGAGCAGTCAAAGCCGAGAACCTGCAGTGCTGCGGTAAGGCTGCGCGTCCCCGTTCGTGACAGACCCAGGCCAAACACTTTCGGCTTGTCCGCGCTGGCACCGTATTCGACGCGGCCCCGGTTTTCCTGGAGCCAATCCTCCAGCTCGCCGCGCGTGAAGTCCGGCTTTTCCTCCAGCCCCAGTCGCGCCATCTCGGCAGCGGCATGCTCGGGAAGCGCCTCGATGAAACGATGCACCTCGTCCGGGCTGGAATCGAGGGGGACCTTCCCGCGGGCATAATCCACCGCGTGTTTCGCCATTTTGAGATCGCACCATTTGTCCTCGACGGCCCAGCGCTCCATCGAACGGCGCAGGCGCACGCCCTGGTCCTTGGTCCGGCTGCGCAATTCGCGCAGGGCGTACTTCATGAAGATGTGGCGATAGGACTGGAAGTGATCGTGCAGGATGTCGAAATTCCGGAACTGCTTGGCTACGCCCATCGGCTTCATGGCCAGATTGCGCAGGCGGGATTCCGGACGCAGCACGTATTTCATGTCGTCCTTGGGGATATCCACAGCCGCCATGCGTCGCACCAGGTCGATCCGCGTGATGTGGACACCGCAATGGAGGCGGCCCCGGAACCGGTCGCTGACATAGGCGTCCACATAGGGCGCGTCGCAGGTTTCGATGAATTCGCGCAGATCATCCAGGATCAGACAGTCCGCATCGACATAGACGACATAGTCGCAGTCGTGCGGAATCTTGAGCATCTGGTTCACACACTCAGTGAAGGGGCGCACATCATCGATGATGTAGACATTGTCCGGACGGATGGCTTCCTTTGCCAACTCCAGCGCGACGTCACGCGTACGCTCATCGATCTGGCGGAAAACGAGGTCGATCTTGGCCATGAAGTTCAGGCCTCCCACTTGATAGGATCATTGACGGTGCCGGCAAGCTGATCGAAGAGCGCCGCGTGGGCGGGTGAGAGCTCTTCCTTCCAGCGAAGGTCCAGGGAAATCTTCCCGGAGTGTTTGCCGTAATAGTCGCGCGTGCGGTCACCGAGGCTGACGAAAGCCTTTTCCGGATCATCAAACCGCTCACGGGCGACGAGAAACTGGGTGCCGCTATTGCCGCCGAGCACGTGATGCTCGGTTGCCTTGTAGTCCAGCATGGCAGGCGTGAAGTCGATTCCAGCCAGCGCACAGATCGCGCGAACGACCGTTTCACTGTCGGTGGCCAGGTCTTCGTACCGCACCCGCATCTTGGGCCCGTCAAACACATCGTAGAGCGCCTGACTGGTCTCCATCTTGTCAGTCCACTGGCGGATCTGCGCGGCCGGGTCACGCTCGGGATATTTGCGGATGCGGGAATTGACCACGGCGCGGCCATCGCGCGTCAGAAACAGCAGAATCGGCTCTCCGCCCGACGCTTTCAGCTCGGCCGCGCGCGCCTCGATCCAGCGCTCGTCCTTTGTGGTGTCGACAATCAGGGACGCCCCAGTATGTGCAGCAAGGCGCGGATAGAGCGGCGTGTCGCCATCCCAGTGAAAGCCGGACCAGACCGGGCACGTCTCGCCACAAATCTTGCAGACCCGCTTGCGCAGCGGCTTCTTCTCGTCGTGGAGATAGCGGACCTTGCCGCCCTCGCCCATGTAGAACGCGTCCGGGTGAGACCCCAGAATCATCCCGAGCAGCGTCGAACCGGAATGACCGGCGCCGCAAACCAGGATCGCCTTCAAAGCGCTATGTGCTGCCATTACTGTCCCTGCCCAACGCCTGTCCCCACAGGCTTGCTGAGCGCCCCTCATGCCCCTATGGACCGCGAAAAGTCCGACTTGGCAACAAAAAACACCTGACAGGCGGGCTTGATACGCAGTCCGCCCGGGACACGGTCTGACGGGCGGCAACCTGCCACATCGTCAGGCGCGAGCTGCGTTGTATATACCGTCCGAGTGCCCGTAACCGGAGTGTCCCATGACCCGCCTGATCCTGCCTGCCCTTGCCACCGTCCTCCTCGTTGCCTGCGGTGGAACCTCGGACTCCGCAGATGCGGCTGCGACGAACACCCAGCCGGCGGTCGAGCCGACCCCGGCAACCGCCCCCGCCGCGACGCCCGCGCCGAGCGAGGACTCCGCGCCGGTTGCGCTTGACCTTGCGGCGGCAGACCTGACCAACGGTGCACGTCAGTATCGCCGATGCCAGTCCTGCCACACGATTGACGAGGGCGGCCGCAACACGGTGGGGCCGAATTTGTACGGCGTCGTTGGATCACCGGCGGCATCGCGCGAGGGTTTCAGCTATTCCCGCCAACTCACCGAGGCCGGACTGGTCTGGGACATTGAGACCCTCAATGCCTGGATCGAGAATCCGCGCGCGCTTGTGCCCGGTAACCGTATGAGTTTTGTGGGCCTTCGCAATGCCGAAGACCGCCGCGATGTCATTGCCTATATTGCGTCGCAGACGGGGACCACCGGCGAATAACGCCGGTAGAGTTGTGGCGTCTCCGGACCGCGAAACCGGTTCCCGCCGAGACGGATCCCACGCTAGAACCGCCGCCAGCCGGAGAGGAACACAGCGCGCTCATCAAGCGCGTTGCGTCCGGCAGGTGTGGCGGTAACGCCAAGCTGGATCTCAAATCCACCGATCTCGCGCAGGAGCGACAGGTCGAGCTTGTGCTGGCTGAAATCCGGGCTGCCCGGCAACGCCGCCTCCACACTCCAGACCGAGTGACTGGCCGCCATCACCTGCCAGCGATCGGAGAGTTCCCAGCCGGCCGTCAGATCGAGACGGGCCTCGTCCAGGTAAAGCCCTTCCCTCTGGCGGTAGGCGAGCTGGACATCGGCGAAGCCACCTTCATCGAAGCCATACCCCGCAAGGAGCCGTAACTCGGCCGCATGGCTGCCCTCTCCCAGGGGTTGATTGGTGATGTTTTCGCCATCGCCGGCGATGAAGGCTGAGGCCTGCACGGACAGGACCGCATGGTCAAATCTGTGGAGGCGGTAGCGCACGCCCAGCTCACTGGCGGCAAGCCCCTCGGCACGATCCTGGCCAAGACCGAACTGTTGTTCGACCGACTGCCAGGCGACGCGGCCGAGCAGGGTCCAGCTCTCGCTGAGCCCGTACTCACCGTAGAGCGCCATCTCCTGTTTCAGGAAATACCCGTCCGAGCGACGCTCGCCGTCGGCATCAAAATAGCCGTCGGCCCGGTCAATCAGGCTGGTCGTGATGAGAAGTCCCTTGCCCTCCTCCTGCAGCCAGGCACCGGCCTGCGCGGTGCCCGGACACAGAGTCGAGGTTATGAGCGTTGCGCCCGAGAGGATCAGGTATCGAAGCCCGGGCTTTCCCGGCGTACGCGATCGAGCACGGCGGCCCAGGCGATTTCCTTGAAGAATTCGTTCGAGGAAATCTCGTCGGATTGTCCGAAGACACGGTCCTGCATCTTCTGATCCCATTCGATCAGTTCTCCGCCGGCTTGCGCCATGACCTGGATCTTGCATGCGCGCTCGAGTAGATAAATTCGAACATACGCGCTAAACGGGTGATCGCCAACCGACAACGTCCCGTGGTTGCGAAGAATCATCAAATTCTTCTCGCCGAGATCGGCGACCAGGCGGACCTTTTCCTCGGACTCCAGGGCGATGCCTTCATAGTCGTGATAGCTCACATCGTTGAAAACATTCATCGCCAGCTGGCTGATCGGCAGCAGGCCGCGCTTCTGGGCCGCGACAGCCACACCGGCATCCGAGTGCAGGTGAAGCGCGACTTTGACATCCTCACGCGCCGCATGGATGGCCGAGTGGATGGTGAAGCCGGCGGGATTGATGCCGTATTGCGAGGGCGGCAGGACATTGCCGTCCAGATCCACCTTTACGAGGTTGGAGGCCGTCACGTCTTCATAAAGGAGACCGAACGGGTTGAGCAGGAAATGCTCGTCCGGGCCCGGAACCCGCATGGAGATGTGTGTGAAGAAGAGATCATCCCAGCCGTGCATGCGCACGAGACGGTACATGGCGGCGAGATCGCACCGCGCCTTCCATTCGTCTTCGCTGACCTGATCCTTGACGCTGATATTGGCCTGATCGTCCATGACGGGCTCCCCAGTTTTTCTTTATCGACCTACCGCGACGGGTATGGCCGGTAATGTCGCTCCACCAGGGGGGAAGGTCAAATATCCTTCGCCAGTCGAACGCCGCTGAATTGCCAGCGCGCATCAGGCGGGAAGAAATTGCGATAGGTCGGACGGATATGACCGCGCGGCGTGGCGCAGGAGCCGCCACGCAAGACGAACTGGCCACACATGAATTTGCCATTGTACTCGCCGACCGCGCCGCTCGCCGGGCGATAGCGTGGATAGGCGCTGTAGGCCGAGCGCGTCCACTCCCAGACATCCCCGAACATTTGCTGCAGACCGCGCCCGCTGGCCCCCGCGCGGGGGTGAACCGTCTCACCCGGTCGCACGAAATTCCCCTCGACCGGACAGGTCCGCGCCGCAAGCTCCCATTCGCGCTCCTCCGGCAGGCGCGCACCGGCCCACTCGGCAAAGGCGGAAGCTTCGTAATAGCTGAGATGGGTGACCGGGGCGTCCGGCTGCAGCGCCTGGCGGCCGTGAAGCGTGAACTCGGTCCAGCCCGCGCTCTCGTCGCGTTGCCAGTAAAGCGGTGCCGTCCAGTTGTCCTCGAGCACGCGCCCCCAGCCTTCCGACAGCCACAGGGTCGCGGTCCGGTAGCCGCCATCCTCGATGAAAGCGAGATATTCCGCATTCGTCACGGGACGGGAGGCCAGGGCGAAGGGGGTGAGGATGGCCTCGTGGCTCGGCCCCTCATTGTCGAAAGCAAACCCGTCGCCCGTGTGACCGAACCGGTGAATTCCGCCATCAAAGGTTTGCCAGTGCACCTCGCCGGCCGAGCCCGTGTCCACGGCAGGTCGGTCGTAGGCCGCCGGGGCGAAGGGATGGCGCGAGAGAACGTGTTTGATGTCCGTCAGGAGCAATTCCTGGTGTTGCTGTTCGTGAGCGATTCCGAGGGCGACGAGGTCGGATATTTGCGGAGAAATGGAGTCAGGGTTAGCGCCAAGTAAAGACGCCATGCCCGCATCGACATGGTCCCGGTAGGCCATGACCTCATCGACCGAGGGGCGCGACAGGAACCCGCGCTCCGGACGCGGATGACGCTCGCCAACCTGCTCATAGTATGAATTGAACAGGTAATTGTATTCCTTGTTGAATTCCCGATACCCCTCGAGGTTCGGCAGCAGCAGAAACCGCTCCCAGAACCAGGTCGTATGGGCCAGGTGCCACTTGGTCGGACTGACATCCGGCATGGTCTGCACCTGCATGTCTTCGGCAGACAGGGGCGCAACCAGTAGGCGTGTCTCTTCTCGAATTCGCGAGTAAATAGTTGAGTTGGACACGATTACTTGGTCGTCCATAAGTCCATCTCCTCGAAATGCATTGAAATTAACAAGTTCTCAAATCGGATGAGGCAATCTTGCATGGAATTATAAAAGCACGCAGAGCATGACCGCAAACCCCGCTGCCGCATTGGCACAACTGGCAAAGATGCGAGATCCGGAAAAGCGCCACCAGCTAGCGTTGGGGGTGACTGAACTGTGTCTGGCACAACCGCTCTCTCCGAGTGCCGAGCCGGTCGCCGGCGAGCTGTTGATCACGCTCTCCTCCACAACGACAGCCGAGACCCAGGCGGCCATGGCGGAAAAGCTCTCCGCCTGCGACTGGGCCCCGCACAAGATCATCCGCCATCTCGCCCTGCAGGAAATCGAGATTGCCAGCATCGTCATCAAGAAGTCGAAGCGGTTGACGAATGAGGACATGATCCATATCGCCCAGACGGCGTCCGAGGATCATCGACTTGTGCTCGCAAAGCGCCCGAATCTGCGCCTCGCCGTGACCGAGACCCTCGCCAAGCCGGCCGAGGCCCAGGTGCTTCGGGCCCTGGCCGACAATGATACGGCGGAGATCAGTGAAAACACGCTCGAAATCTGTCTGACCGTCGCGAAAATGCATCCGCGTCTGCGGGAAGCCCTCGCCCGTCGCCATGACCTGTCAACGGATTACGCGACGCGCCTGTCCATCATGCTGCCGGAAAGCTGGCGCGAGGAACTCTGCCGTCGCTTTGCCCTCGACAAGACGACCGTCGAAAACCTCTGTGTCAAGGCTGCCCTTGAAATCAAGGATGCAGGCTATGAGGACGAGGCCAAGGCCCAGGTCGAGCTGGCGGAAAAGGAAGGACGTCTCAATGGCGACTTTGCCCTGTCCGCCATCAAGCGCGGCGACGAGGCCGTGTTCGACCACGCCTTTGCCCGCCTGTGCGGGCTGACCGTGCCGCAATGGCGCGTGGCGCTTGCCATGAACGGCGTACGGGCCGCTGCCATGGCTTGCAAGGCCGCGGGTCTGGATCGCACCGCCTACCCGGTCATCCACAAGGGTCTGCGCATGGCCGGCCGCATTCACCAGGCTCTGGAAGGTGAAGCCATGACGGCCGCGGCCAATGTCTTCCGGATGTATGGTGAGGAAAAGGCGGCGAAAGTCTTGCGCCAGATGGGCAGCAAGGCTTGAATGCATCCCGCAACCAGCGGGATCGAGCCTTGAGCACTGTTTCCAATCCGAAAATCGCCTTCCTCGCGAGTCCCAAACCGGGCGCCCGGGCCGCCAAGGCGCGCCTTGAGGACCGCTACGGTTCCGTCTCCATGTATGACGCCGACATCCTCGTCGCGCTCGGCGGCGACGGCTTGATGCTGGACGCGCTGCACACGGCCATCACCACGGGTGCCCGCGTCTTCGGCATGAACTTCGGCTCCGTCGGCTTCATGATGAATGATTTCCGGGAAGACGATCTGCCCGCACGGATTGCGGCTGCCGAACCGGCCTGCATCCACCCGCTTCGCGCCAGCGGTGAGGACGTTCATTGCAACCGGTTCGAGGCGCTTGCCATCAACGAGGTCTCCCTGCTTCGCGAAACCCGCCAGACCGCGAAGATCAAGATCCGGATCGATGGCAAGGATCGCCTTGATGAGCTCCAGGCCGACGGGGTTCTCGTCGCCACCCCTGCCGGATCTACCGCATACAACCTGTCCGCCCACGGCCCGATCCTGCCGCTTGACTCGAAAGTGCTCGCCCTCACGCCGATCAGCGCCTTTAGGCCCCGTCGCTGGCGTGGCGCGCTCCTGCCGCATACGTCGAAAGTCGGTTTCGAGATGGTCGAGCCGAGCTACCGTCCGGTCTCTGCGGTGGCGGACAACAAGGAATTTCGCGAAGTCGTCCGGGTTGAAGTCGAGGAAGCCAGCGACATCACGCTGACCATGCTGTTCGATCAGGACCGCAACCTCACCGAACGCATCCTTACCGAACAGTTCCAGAACTGATAGGCTTAGGCTGGCGTTAAGCAAGCTGCGCTAGTGTTTCCGGCAACTTCTTCTGCCAGGGGCAAGCCAGACCATGTCGGTTTCGGATCGAAGCGAATATTCCAGCAAGCAGGTCATCGTCGTCGATGACAATGCTGCGCTGCGCGGATTGCTCCGAGCTTGCCTGCAAAGCTTTGGTTTCAAACGCGTTCTGGAATCCGAAAGCGTGGACGGTGCTCTCGAGCTGATACGCGCGCACCGCGTGGACCTGGTCATCACCGACTGGAAGATGGCGCCCCGCGACGGAATCGACCTTGTGCGCGAACTGCGCAATGCCCGCACCAGTCCGGCCCTCTTCGTTCCCATCGTGATGCTGACGGCCTATTCCGACGGCGAGCACATTCGCCAGGCCTGCGATGCCGGAGCGAACGCCTTTCTCGTGAAGCCCTTCACGGCAGCCACCCTGGCCGCGACAGTCCGTGAGGCCTTTAACGACAATCGCGACTTCATCCAGTCCGACACCTTCAACGGCCCCGACCGGCGCGCCTTCCCGCGCGACGCAGAGCGCCCTTCCACTGATAACTTGATTGCCGCCTACTAGGAGACCCGCACATGGCAAAACCCGATCAAGAGCCGGAAATCATCAATCCGCCGAACATGCTGCAGATCAAGATCGGCGGACCGATCAGTGCGGGTGACCTGCACCTGATCGAAAAAGCCGAGGATGCCATGAAGGATCTTCGTGCCGATTTCTCCGGCTGGCTTGAGGAAGAAGTCGAGAAGCTGGAAGCCGCTGCCAAGGCGGTCCGTGCGGCAGGCCTCAAAGGCGATGAAGGCGAACAGCTTTTCATCCGCGCACACGATTTGCGCGGACTGGGCTCGACCTATGAATTCCCGATCATTACCCGCCTTGCCGGCTCGCTGACCAAGATGACCGATCTTGCGGAAAAGCGTCAGCAAGCGTCCAAGAGCCTTGCCCTGGCGCATGTCGACGCCATCCGCGCGGCACTCAGCCAGAATATTCGCGACGACAATGATGCGGTCGCGGCCGCCCTGGCCTCCGAGCTGGAGAGCCAGACCAAGGAATTCGCCAAGCCGTGGGACGACGACTGAGAAAAAAGGCCGCTCCAGCGGAACGGCCTCTTTCAGAAAACTGGCAATGAGTTAGCCAGCCGCTCGCAAGGGCGGCTGGTTTTCTTCATCCATACGGTCGAGGATGTAATCGAGATCCTCTTCCGGAATACCCTGGAAGCGCGTAATCGCCCGCTCAGCCAGGACACGCCGGAAATGAGCGCGGCCCTCTTCATCCGCCGGGACTTCCATCGTGTGGAAAATATCAATGGCGGCCCGCACGGCGGGGTAGAGCCGTTGCGGCATGCCGGTGCGGTCATAGATGGCGCGAAGCCCCAGCGGCCCGGCATCATGGACGAGCAGCCAGGACCTGTTGTGCGAGACACCGGCCAGTTCCGCGAAGGCATGCTCCACGAAACCGATATGTCCGCGCAGCAAGGCGCGCAGGATCAAGGACGGTGTCAGACGCCCGTTCATCCGCATCTGCTGGACGAAATGCTTCACATCCTGCGCCAGCCCCGCCTGTTCGACGAGGTCGATACTCGCCCGCTCGCGCGTCTCCTCGGAGAGTTCGACGGCGAGCTGGGGTGGCAGGGCGTGATGGCTGACAAGGCGCTGCATGGCCTCGTCGGAAATCCGGGCAATCAGCTTTTCGGTGATGTCGAGCGGCAGGTGCGACCGCGCCACGAAGGCATCCATCACACCGCGGTTCTCGCAGAAGGAGGTAAAGGCCTTCTCATAGGCGTCCTGATCGAAATCGGCGCCGTCATTGGACGCGGCGATCCCGACAGCCTTGTCATCCTGGGTCTCGATCAGCGTGTGCACGACAGCGGTCGGAACTTCCTTGCGCGCAGCAATCGCGCAGCGCTTGGTCGTCGAGGACGCCTTTACAATCGCCACCAGGTCGTCCGCATCCAGAACCGGGGACGACAGGAGAACCGGCGTTGCCACAGCGTCCACATCCGCGGCCAGCTTCATGGCGACATCATGAGGTAGATGACTGGACTGGCGCAAAGTCACCGCGAGAGCCCGGCGCACCAGCTCCGCACTGTCCTCAGCGATCATGCCGAGGATGCGTTCCGCAGCGGCGCGTTCCGTTTCCGGCAGATCGACCTCATCGATCCGGCGGCAAATCTTGCGAACAGTCAGCGCGCGTTCTTCAGGATCGGTCCCGCGCACGAGACGCTGGATATCATCTTGGGTCAGGCGGTTACGAAGTGTGACAACGCTCATCATGCCCTCGCTCGGGTTCGACTGGATTCAGCAGGGAATTTTGCAGTGTGTTCTTTAACGAAAGCTTGCCGAAACAAGCTTTCGTTAAGACCTGCGGTCCCGCGCGGCGGCCGGGGCCTCGAGCGAAGCAAGGATTTCGACCAGCATCGGAGACAACTCGCCACCACCGGGACTGAATGACACGGTGTGGAGCGGGCCGGAAAATCCGCCGGTCGCGGCGGGCTGGACGCTGGACAGGCTCGCGTCGTGCGCGGGCGTCGCGGCCGCCTGGACAGCGACCGCCTCGCCTGTCAGGCGTTCGAGCACTTCGGCGGCAGTGCGGGGGCGACCGCCGTCATAGAAAATCGACCGGTTCGCCCGCGCGGCAGCCGGGAAAAGGCGATCCGCCCGCTGGTCGGGGTTGGTCTCGGCGCCGGTAATCAGCTCCGCCGCCCCGTTCGCCCCCAGGAAGTGCGCAGCGTAGAGTTCTCCGCTGGACGCCGGACGCCCGGTCGCGGCCTCGATGACCACGGCATTCTCCGCCGCCAGCTCGCCGGCCATGCGCGCCGACGCGGCCGCATCGAAGCGGAGGCTGAGAATCTCCTCCCGAGCCGCCGGATCATCCACGATATAGCGCCCGCTTGAATCTCGACGGATCGCACCGGCCAGCTGTTCGAAGCCGTGATCCGCGCCGTGACGATCCATCATGCCGAGCCAGGTTTGCTCGATGAACTGGTACATGCCGGCTGCGCTGGACGTGCGCGCTTCCGCCGCCGGATCGAAATTGCTCTCCCGCGCCGCGGTTGACAGCAGGAACTCGAAGTTCGCACCGGTCTCGCGCGCCGCCTGTCTGATCAGGCTGGTCGCAAACTCCGGCGATTGAATTTCGACAGGGCTGACCATGCAGGCCTCCAAAGAGAATCACGTGTTCTGCGCCAAGGCTCGACGGGCGGCACTAATCTCTCGTTAACGCTGCCTGTCGCGAGGGTCCGGGGTGTGCTAGTTTTCCCCTGAGGGACGAAACGAGATGGAGAGCGAGCATGAAAACGCCTTGCCTGATCGCCGCGCTGGCGATCGGAATGAGCCTCACCGGAGTCGCCACCACGCCGGCCACGGCCGATCCGATCCGGATCGTCAATGTGTCGGGCTATGTCGTCCTGGACCGCCAACACCTGATCCTGCGCGGAGGTGCCAGCCGCGCCTATCTGGTGACGCTGCAGCGTCGCTGCTGGGGCCTTCGCGAAGGCTATCAGCTGGGCACCAGCTTCCACGGCAATGAGCGGATCAATAATCCCCGTTTCGAATACATCACCACGGGCGATGACCGCTGCTATATCGACACGATCGAGGAAGTTGAGAACGTCGCGGAAGCCCGCGAGCTGATCGAGTCCCGCGCAGACGACAACTCCTGAACCCGCTCCACGCGCCTGAAACGCGAAAAACGCCCGCACCACACCCTGTGCGGGCGTAATTTTTTGCGTCAAATCAACAAGATACACCCGGATTTTGAAGCAAATTTCAGTTCAGTTCGGTTTTTTCCAAAAACCCACAAACTATTGTTTCGGCGGCACAACTTCCCATCGATAATATTTGGTATTTTTTTATTTACATCCTCCCCGCGAGTGCCATAGGTTAACAGCGCTTTAACCATGTCGTTACGGGGGTAGGACGATGCGTTTCCTTCTTGGTATTCCGACAGTAGCCGCCATTTCCATTACCAGTGCCGCCTGGGCCATCTATGGCCAGCCCGTGACCATCACCGGCGAGGGCGCGGACGAAATTCCGGCTCAGAGTATCACCTTCATCACCTCGACCGGCACGGAAGTCCCGGTGGAAGAAGATGATGATGACGGTTTCATCATTCTCTTCCCGGGCGATTTTGCCACATCCGGGCAATTGCGGATCGACATGCCAGGCGGGCCTCGCCTGATCGACATTCCCGCCGCCGGTCCCGGCGAGACGATCCATATTGATCTTGATACGGGCATGGCGGTCAGTCGGCCGGACGGGATGTTCGGCATGCCGTCCGCTGGAGAGCCGGCCCCCTCTCCCATCTCCATCTTCTACGAAAGCATCAGCCTCGATCAGCCCGCAATCGGGTTCGGGACGATGATCGAAGGCGGCTCGTCGGGCGAGACACCGGTCGCCGCCCTCGACGGAGCGCTCGACCTGACCGGCGGAACCTTCCAGGGCGGCCTGCCCATTGATGCCGGGCCGGCGCAATTTTTCTTCTTCAGCTACAGCCAGGCTGATGGCAGCGATGATGCCCAGGGCAGCGTCGCGCCGAGCGCCTATGATGTGGCAATCGCCTATCAAGACTTCTCGCCCTCCGACTCCACAGGCCTTTTTCTGGGACCGCTGGGTCTGGACGCCTGGGCGCGTCGATCCGTGGATGTGACCAATTTCAAGATCGGCCTCGGCGGAGCGCCGATCGAGCTGGGCACGGACGGGCGCTCGCGGCTCTATCCGGGCATTTTCATCGACCGGGCGACGATAGACACCAATATCCAGTCCCAGGTCACCACGCCGGCCTATAACGACATCTACCAGCAGACGGATCTGAACTTCGAACAGGTCCTGACCGCCTTCGGCTTCGGCGCCACCTATATCCGCGCGCTGAACGACGTGTTGAGCGTCGGCTTCGGCACTTACGGCCTTCTGGTCAACAGCGAGACCGACATGTCATCCATGCAGATGAATGTCTGCGGTGTCTGCTCCGGCGCCACCTTCGACAGTGCGGTTTACGACAGTCAGGACAGCACATCGCTCGGGTTCAAGGGCAATGCCTTCATGGACTTCCGCATCACCGACAATGTCTCGCTGACCGTGGGCGGCCACGCCACCTTCCTCAACCCGGTCGCCGGCGTCTTCATGCCGGTCAGTGGCGATGATCTCTTCGTCGACAACCGTCCCGTCCAGATTGTCGAGGACAGCGACTGGATCACCGGTGGTCGCATCGGCCTTCGACTGAGGTTCTAGCCATGTCATCCCGCCTCGTGTCCTGGCCGGTTCGGCTGATCCGGCTGACCCTCGCCCTTTTCGTCGCCTGTTTCATCCTCCCGGGAACCGCCCTCGCCCAGGGCGCACCGGATGATTTCAGCTTCTCCATCGAATCCCGTCCGACCCATGAGTACGACGTGGACGACGTCTATCTGGTCACGATGGATGCCAGCGGCGCGGTGGCGATCAAGGCTTTCGAGCTTGGCGGGCAGTTTCACGAAGCCGCGAGCCTCACTCTCGACCAGGAGGCCCGCGACGCCATCTGGGCCCAGATCGTCGAATCGAACTTCTTCGAACGCGACAGCGTCTATCGCAATCGGGAGATCTATGGCGGCGATGTGGCCACCTTCTCAGTCCTCGCCAACGGGGACCGGCACACAGTGCAGATGGAGAATTATCCGATCACCAGTGTTGACCGGATCGCCCTCATTCTGAACCGGCACCTGCCGCCCGGATACCTGATTTACTACAACGCGCTCTACTATCCGGAAACCTATGCCCCGGTGGGAGAAGACTGATGCTTCTTCGAACCCTCGCCGCCAGCCTCCTCCTGCTGGGAAGCGCGACCGCCGTGTCTGCGCAAACCCTCTATGAGCGGGTCAATGAGTGCAAACGCCGGGTCACGGTCCGGCTGGAGATTTACAGCATTCCCCTCAATGCCGGTTTCGAGGACGCGAATGATCGCGAAATCGTCGACCCCGCCCCGGCTGCCGATGCGGCCTATGCCGCCGAGATGAAACGTCAGATGGAGGCGGTCTGGAACGGTATCACGGCGCAGGAGGCGGAAGTGTTCGGCACGCTGGTCAATACCAGCACCCGGCTTGATCCCCGTGACCGGAGCACCAATACGCGCCGGGATCCGGCGACGGGCCGCCCGGTCGACCTCGATCGCGAGGACGCCCAGACGGCGCTGACCAATAATCAGGGCAATATCCGCGCGCACTGGGCCCGCTATGCCAACGAGTTCGGCGCAACCTGCGCCTATATTCCCTGCTGCGAGATCGAGTTTGTCGCCGACGTGCGGACCCGGGCCCACGATGCGACGCCGACGCCGGGCTATTACCAGATCGGCATCATGGCGGGACACTACCGGTCCTTTGTCCGCTTCCGTCGCAACCCCAATATTCCGGACGGCGAGGAATTCGATCCCGACAATGACGACCACTGGGTCGCCGTGGGTGGCTACTGGGCACACCGCGGCACCGGGTCCAACTCCCCGGTCGCCCACGAAGCCGGTCACCTGATGGGGCTGGACGACCACTATGAAGCGCCGGACCGCAACGAGACTCCGGGTCACCGCCACGACGTCATGGACACCAACTCCGCCTTTCCCTTCGAAAGCGGGCTGGAGGAAATTCTTCGTGAAAACGGGATGATGTGTGATTGCTGCCCGGAACCCAGCGACACCGCCATCAGCCTCTACGACAATTATCTCTCGGACCTGGCGATCACGACGGGAGCCGCTGGCGATGCGGTCGCCGCCTGTAACCGCGAACAGATCCAGGCGCTGATCACGCGCCTGCAGAATCAACGCCGGGACATGGCTCTGTCCAATATGGTCCCGCGCCAGAAAGCGCGTCTCGCAGCCCAGATCGATTATGAAATCCGGCGCCTGCAGCGCGCCCTGCGCGAGTGCCCGCCCCCGGCCAATGACCGCGTCACAACGGGCGATCTCATCCTGAGACCGCTCGGCATGGACCTGTCCTGGGACAGCACGCAATGGTGCGAATATGGCGATGGCCAGGAAACACCGGGCACGATGACGCCCATCCCGGGCCTGCCGGGCATCATCTTCACCCCGCCGGGCGATGGCGATGATCCCAGCGACGTGCCCGGCGGCGGCACGCCCACCGGTGGCACACCCACCGACGGCGATGATCCGCGCGACACGCCCACGGGCGGCGGCACACCCACGGGTGGCGATGAGGGCGACGATCCGCGCGATACGCCGACCGGCGGTGATGGCGGCGATCCCCGCGACACCCCGCGCCCCGTGCCTGTCCCTGTCCCGGTCTCCGGCGGCGGTGATGATGGCGATGACCCGCGCGACACGCCGACCGTGACGATCTACGTCAAGGCGAATGAAAGCGTGATCGAGGGGGGCGGTGGCCAGACCTCGGCCGTCGGTGGCCAGAGCATCCGCCTGATCGCCCCCTCCGTCGCCGATCCGGCCCTGCCGCGACAGGGTGAGCGGGACGATACGGACTACAGCGAAGATCCGATGCTCTGCACGACGGACGACAATGGCGACTGCGAGATCAATGTGGACCCGTATGTGATGGCCCAGCTGACTGGCCAGCCCTTGCAGGATGCGCAACTGGCCTCCGGATACCAGATGGATATCCAGACCCAGGACCGCGAGAGCCAGACCATGACCACGCGGGAACCGCTCAGCGACGCCCAGATCCAGGCCATCGAGAACCTCGCCGTCGAAGGCGACGAGATCAATGTGACCGGCCTCGATTGGTCGGTGGACCTGGGCTATCGCTACCGCATGGATTACGGCCTGAAGCTTGGCTATGACTGGGGCAGCGCGGTCGACTATGACGACATCGAGGACAATGTCTGCCGGGACAAACAGCCCGGCCCGCCACTCGGCTGGACGCCCCTCGAGCCGGTCCCCGGTGAGGACCTTCCCCGTCAAACCATCCGGCTGGAGCTTGAGTGATGCGTGATCTCTGCCCGAAACGCCTGACCCCGACCGTCCTCGGTCTGGCCACGCTCGGCCTGGCCCTGCTGGGCCTCGCCGCCCTCCCCGCTACCGGCCCGGCCTTCGCCCAGCCGGCCAGTGATGACCCGTATTTCAACGCCAGCGGCTCCTGGGGCCAGGACTATCCGGACCAGTGGGCGATCCAGCGCGTCGGCCTCACGGCGGCGCGGGATTCGGCCTATGCCATCCTGGGATCGCAGGGCGAGCCCGTCGTGGTCGCGGTCATCGACACAGGCCTGGACTGGCACCATGCCGATATTGACTGGGACCAGATCTGGAGCAATCCGGGCGAGATCCCGGAAAACGGCATCGATGATGACGGGAATGGCTATGTCGATGACATGATCGGCTGGAATTTCATGTCCGACAACAACCAGCCCTGGGACCATGACGGTCACGGCACCTTCGTCACCGGCGTCATCGCCGCGGCGACGGACAATGGCACCGGCATGCGCGGCATCAATCCGCACGCCCGCATCATGGTGCTCAAAGCACTCAATAATTTCGGCCACACGCGCGCGACGGATATCGCCGAAGCCATCGTCTACGCGACCAATAACGGCGCCGATGTGATCAATCTCTCGGTGGGCGGACGCGGCACCACCCAGATCGAGGAGGACGCCCTGGCCTATGCGGCCGAGCATGATGTCGTCCTCGTCGTCGCCGCCGGAAACGAGGGGATTCGCGTCGATGACTGGGGCATTGCCGGCTCCGAACGCGTCATCACCGTGGCCTCGACCGGGTTCGAGGACGAGCGCACCGTCTTCTCCAACTGGGGCCCCGGCATCGACATCGCCGCGCCCGGTCTGGACGTGCTGTCCCTGCGCGCCCGCCGCACCGACACGATGCGCGCCATCCCCGGCGTGCGCTATGAGGACGCCGCGGCCTATGTGGGCGAGGACCGTCGCTATTACCGCGCGTCCGGCACCTCCTTCTCCGCCCCGATCGTCGCGGGCGCAGCCAGCCTCCTCCTCTCCCAGCGGCCGGAGCTGAGCGCCCAGGAGGTCCGCCTCCTCCTGCTCAACACGGCCCGCGATGTCGGCTCACCCGGCATCGACCAGTACACCGGCTACGGCCTGCTCGACGTGACCGCCGCCCTGGGGGCGACGCCCTTCTCCATCGAGGCCATGATCGAACGCGTGGAAGTGGTGAACGCCAGTGGCGGCCCGGCCGTGCGGGTCTTCGGACACGCCAGCGCGAGCGAGTTCGCCCAGGCCAGCCTGGCCCTCGGCCCGGGCGAGGAACCGGATCGCTGGTTTGACGTCCTGCCAGAGATTGCCGCCTCGGACGCGACCACGGCGCTGGGCGACATCCCCGCAGCCCGGTTCGGCGGTTTTGCGGTCTGGACCCTGCGCCTCACCGTCACCGACGAAGAAGGCCGCCAGCGCGAATTCCGCTATCTGCTCAATCTGGGCGGCTAGGCCAGGCGGCTGCAAAGGATTTGTTAAGGGCGATTTCATCAATCCCGAGTCAAGGCGCGGGAAACGGCGTATCCTTGTTGATCAAGGAGGGGCGCATGTCGGAAATCATTCTGGTCAAGGAAAAGACCAGCCAGTCCCACGCAGACCTGCTGAACCTGTTTTTCAATGCCCACAAGGAATCGTGTCGTCGCGGGCTCGTTCCCGAAAAAGCGCTCCACGAACTCCTGGCGGCGACGGTCGCGGACAGCCTGTCCGGCATTGAGCGCTTTGCGCCCTCGATTCATCCCGTCTTTCACCGGCGCGCCCTCACCTTGCAGCACCTGTCCGGCCAGGTCGCGGCGCTGGAGGCATCCGGGTCTGCTCAGGCAGACAGCCTCCGGCTGACCCTCCTGCGGGATGTCGAGCGCTTTTGTTTCGACATCGAAAATGCGCTCGACGTCGTCGCAGCCGAAACCCTGCCGCTCAATAAGTGGACCGGTTGAGCTGGAAATAAGCCAGGTCAAAAAGCGGGATTTCCGGACGATCCTCCGGCGTCGCGCTGTCGATCCAGCCCCCCTCCCACTGGCCACCCCAGCGGACCGGCAGACGCAGCGCGGCCGCCGAGGCGAGCACGACGCCGGCCATCACCAGAAACCGGTCCCGGTCCGCCAGATCCAGCGGCCAGGGCGCCATCACCACGGCCTGGGACGGGGTGTCGACATGCTTGCCCGGCCGCGTGCGCCCGTCAAAACAGGTCACGACCCGCTCCGGCTCGGCAATCACCCAGCGCCCGCCCGCTTCGCGCCGCCCCTGACGAAACAGGCGTTCCTGCCGCGCCGGGGAACGATGTCCCTCCAGCACCAGCACATCAAACGGCATCCACGCCTCGGCCTGCATCACCACACGACGCAGATCCACATGGCAGGACCCCAGCCGGGCCCGCGATCGCTGCTGAAGACTGCGAGACAGCACGAATGCCCCTCCTCAAAACGGATAGCGGCTCAATAAGGCCTTGGGGACCAAAAGCATAGGGGGATGGGGTGTGGTGGGACCAGCTGACGATCAAAAGCTTGACGCGAAAAGGTAACCTCGAATACCACTGACTAATGAGGGCGCGCAGTGGTTGCAGCGAAAAGAGCCACCTTGGGGAGTAAATCAGTTGGGCGCCACATATCCCACGAAAGTTTCGTTGGCTTTTCGCAGCGGCGGCCGTTGTGCGTACCCACGTTGCGGCATGGAGTTGGTGCACTCCACCGAGACGGAAAGTGATCAACATGTAGCAGAGGCCGCACACATCCGCGGCGAGAAACCTGGCGCCGCCCGTTTCGATCCGTCGATGTCCGATGATGAACGCAATGCGATCGAAAATCTGGTCTATTTATGCCCGACGCACCATCAATTGATCGACAAGTTAGTTGAAGACTGGCCGACTGATCGGCTGATTAAACTGAAACTCGACCATGAGCGGACGGTTCGCGAGGCGACTGAAGCGGCCTTCGCGGATGTTGCGTTCGCGGAGCTAGCGGAATCGGTCGTATGGGTGTCTTCGCAAGATTTCAACTTCGGCGATCAGGCGTTCGATGTCATAGACCCAGCTTCCAAGATCGCCAAAAACGGCCTCTCTAGCGGCTCGAAACGGATTATTGCTGCAGGACTAGCTTCTCAACCGACGGTCTCGGAGTTCGTAACCGCTGAGACGCAGCTCGATCCAAACTTCCCAGAGCGACTAAGAGCAGGCTTCTTGTCCGAATACTATTCGTTGGTGGGCGACGGACAATCGGGGGACACCTTGTTCGAGATGATGTGCGCGTTTGCGCAACAGGGAATGAAGCTTCAGAAAGACCGCACCGCCGGCCTCGCGGTGCTCGTTTATCTCTTTGAGAAGTGCGACATTTTTGAGAAATGATTCTTCCAACGAAACATATTTCCGAAAACGAAGCACTCGTCGGCGTTGGAGCTACCCTCCTTCATGAGCTGGGCACACCAACCACCGTATCTGGGCTTTGGGAAAAGGTGCGAGACAGAAAGAACATCGGGACATTTGAGCGGTTCGCACTCGCTGCGAACTTGTTGTTCTTGATGGGCGTCGTCGAATTAAGGGACGGATTGCTTATCCGTGTTCAGCCATGATCCATGGCGTCTCAGCAGATGACCCGAGGTTCAAGGCCTCCACTTTCCGATCAGGCTTGAATCTTATACTCGCCGACCGGACTGATAACGCCGGGGACAAAGACACTACGAACGGGCTCGGAAAGTCGACCTTGATTCAGATCATCGATTTTTGTCTCGGAAGCGACCCGCGAGGAAATACCGGAATTCGATCCAACGCGATGATGCAGATCACGTTCACGCTCGACATCACAGTCGGAGGGCAACGGATAACGGCAAGTCGCTCGCCTTCGACTCCGACTTCCATTCAAATCGATGGGGCGTGCGACAGCTGGCCGATTCAACCCGAATTGAACGAGGATCACACTCAGACCTTACATGTAAAAGATTGGAGAAAGGTCTTGGGGTGGGCGTTTTTCTCTTTACCGGTAACGACCGAAGGAGCTGTTAAGTACGCGCCATCAGCTCGGTCGATGCTTCCATATTTCGTCCGCTACCGACCAGATGCCTTTGTCGAACCGTTCAAGTATTTCGGAAGCCAGAAAACTTGGCAGGTCCAGTTGTCTAATGCGTTTCTGTTGGGGTTGGATTGGGAAAAGGCCAAACACTGGCAACAACTCAAGGATCAAAAAACTGCCCTAAAAGCGCTCCGCGATGCCATCAAAACAGGAGCGATAGCCGGTGAACTCTCGACGATAGGCGAACTTGAAGCTGAGAAGGCCCAACTCGCTGAACGCGCCGATACGCAGCGCAAAGCACTCAAAGACTTCAACGTGCTTGACGAGTATCGCGACATCGAGAAAGAGGCCAACCGCCTAACCGCAGAAATCCATCGGTTCTCTAACGCGAACTTAGTCGACCGACGGCGCATCGAACACTATCAAAGCTCGATTGCTAGCGAACAATCGCCTGCGGATGAACGGCTCGAAGCAATGTACCAGCAGGCAGGTGTAGTTCTTCCCGACACGATCAAGCGCTCACTCGAAGAAGCCAGACGGTTCAACGAACAGATCGTTCGCAATCGAAAGACTTTCATAAAAGACGAAATCGATGATCTACAGAAGAATATCGCGCGGCGAGAGACTTCACTTTCCGGTTTGTCAAAAGAACGACAGGAGCTGTTGAGCATCCTCGGTGAACACGGCGCGCTCGACGAACTAGTGAAACTGCAAGAACGCCACGCCGCAACTCAACAAGAGCTGGAAGCGGTCCAAATCCGAATTGACCAGCTTCGCCAGATGGCAACCAGATCGGACGAGATCAAAGTCGAGGTTGTTGATCTCAAGAAGTCTGCGGTTGCTGACTACGAGGAACGTCGAGCTGTATGGACCAAAGCGTTGAAGCTGTTTTCAACGTTCTCTGAAGAGCTGTACGAAAAACCGGGGCGGCTCGTGATCGATATAGACGATACCGGCTACAAGTTTGATGTCGAGATCGAAGGCAGTCCCAGCGAAGGGATCGGGAAGATGAAAATCTTCTGTTACGATCTCGCGCTGATCAGCTTCGCTCGTGAGCGCGGCCTCGGCATCGACTTTCTAATTCACGATAGCACGATTTTCGACGGTGTTGACCCGAGACAGCGTGCACACGCTATCGAGCTGGCGGCAGCGGAAGCCGAGAAGAGTGGATTTCAATACATACTCACACTCAACCGAGACGCGCTTCCAGAAGCAGATTTCTCGCAAGATTTCGACGTGGACGAACACGCTTGTTTGCGACTCACAGACACCGATCCGTCAGGAAGTCTGATGGGCTTCCGATTCTAGCCCGTTACGTCGGCCATCAAGTGAGCCTGACGGGTGCTCGCTCAAAGTTTCGAAACACCCCATTTTGTCGATTTTATTTTACGCTTCAAGCCATTGAAATAATAACGACAACCAACGATCACTCGGGTTGACTGCCTGAATGCAACTGACATCAGCTTCGCTTCACGCAAGTTCTCGGTAGTTTGCACTCGGCTGAAAGTCAGCGGTCATATACTTTTCCATGGCGCGTCATGGTCGAAAAGCGGCGCAATCGTCAGAAACACTGACGCGAGCCCGACTCAAATCGCGCTTACGTAAACAATTTCACGGAAAGAAAAATGGTACCGCCTTCCCGGTTCGAACGGGAGACCTCTAGATCCACAATCTAGCGCTCTAACCAACTGAGCTAAGGCGGCACTCGGGACTCAACGCGGTGCGGGGTGGATACCCCGGCGTGAGGCGCGGGAAACTAGCGTCCCCGCCCCCCTCTGGCAACTCATGTTTCTGCGCTTTTTCAGCGGCGCGCGGACCGGTGGGGCCGGCCCCGCGCTGCAGCGTCAGTTTCCCTTACACATAACCCGCGGCGGACATGTGCGCCTGCATCGCGGCGATGCGGTTATCGTCGGACGGGTGGGTCGACATGAATTCGAGCTGGCCACCCTGGTGCAGGGTCGACATGGCGACCCAGAAATCGATCGCCTGGCGCGGGTCATACCGGGATGCCGCCATGTAATCGACGCCGAGACGGTCGGCCTCGTATTCGTGCTGGCGGCTGTAGGGCAGGAGCACGCCGAGCGTCACGCCCATGCCGAGGGCGGCGCCGATATCGTCCGTATATTGCACCGTGTTCTGGTTGGACCCCAGCGCGGCGGAGAGGAGTTCCAGACCGACCTGGGCGGCCATTTGCTGGCTGGCGCGCTCGGCGGAGTGACGACCGGTAACGTGGCCGACCTCGTGACCCATGACGGTGGCGATATGGTCGTCCGTATCCATCACGTCGAGAATGCCCTTGTAGAAGCCGACCTTGCCGTTCGGCAGAACCCAGGCATTGATGGTCGGACTGTCAAAGACAACGAATTCCCAGTCCAGATGCGTCTGGCCGGAGGCCGCGACGATCCGGTCACCGACGCGGTTGAGGCGGCGCGTATAGGACGGGTCGCGCAGAATGCGCTCGCGGCCCAGACTGTCGCGCCAGGCCTGGTCGGACAGGCTGGCCAGCTGGTCGTCAGACACCAGCAGCAGCTGGTTGCGACCCAAGGCAGCGTTTTCCGCGCAGCCGGTCAGAAAGGCAGTGCCGGCCGCGAGGCCGATGATCATCTCGCGACGGCTGGCGAGTTCTGTGAGACTTTTCCCGGACATGCTGTCCCCCCCGATTGATGTCTTCCCCGGCGATCCTCTCCCCGGACCCCCGATCTGTCCACGCAAATCTAGCCGGTTCATAACTTCCTGTCTCGCCAAGAAATCGTCACTCGGGCTAGATAGTGGCCGAACCGGAAGTTCGTACCGGACGTAATAGGAGAGATCTGTCATGGCCCGCCTGCTTCGTTTCGCGCTGCTTGTGATCCTCGGACTGGTGATCATCGCCATCGCCATCCCCGTCCTGATCCCGGCTGAAACCTATCGCGACCGCATCCGGGACGAGGCCAGCCGCGCGCTGAACCGCGAGGTCATCCTCGCCGGGGACCTCTCCTTCCAGATCTTCCCCGCGGTCCAGTTCACCGCGCGCGAGGTCAGCCTCGCCAATGCCGACGGGTTCGGCGAGGCCGCGATGGCAGAGATGGCGGAAATGCGTGTCGGGGTGAAACTCATCCCGCTCTTCTCGCGTAATGTGGAGATTTCCGAATTCGTCCTGATCGACCCGGTGATCCGTCTCGAACAAAACAGTCGCGGCAATAACTGGACCTTCCGCGCGCCCGACGCCCCGGCGCCGGCGCCCACCTCCGGGGAAGGCTTTGTCCGTCGCCCCGGCGCCCTGCCCTTCGAGGCGTCCTTCGGTGATGTCCGCGTCGAGAACGCCACGGTGATCTATTCGGACGCCTCCGGCCGTCGCGAGATCACCGGGCTCAACCTCTCCGTCGCCCTGCCCTCGCTCGACGGGGAAGCCGCGATCCGCGGCGCGCTGACCAGTGAGGGCGAGCGCATCAGTTTTGACGGCACACTCGGGTCTGTCCGGGGCCTGTTCGAGGGCGCGGAAACGCCGGTCGCCTTCAATCTCGGCGGCAATCTGGTCACCGCCACGATCCAGGGCGTCCTGCCGGCCTCCGAAGCCTTCGCCTTCAATGGCGATGTCGACATCAACGTCCCCTCCGTGCGCAACCTCGCGGCTTTCGCGGGAACCGAGCTGCCGCCGGGCGACAATATGCAGGCCTTCCAGGCCCGCGGCGCGGTCACCGCGACCGCCAGCCTCATCACGCTGAACGCCCAGGCGCTGCGCTTTGACGACATCACCGGCTCGGGCAATCTGGTCGCCGACTTGACCCGCACCAAGCCGACCCTGACCGGTCGGCTCGATCTGCCCGCCCTCGACATCTCCCCCTACCTGCCCGAACAATCCACCGGCGACAGCGCCGGGTCCGGCGGCATGCCGCCCTGGAGCGAGGAGGAGATCGATCTCTCCGCCCTCGGTCTGGTCAATGCGGATATCGATCTGGCGGTCGGGCTGTTTGAATACGGCGAACTCGACATCGAGAATGTGGAACTGGCGATCAATCTGCAAAATCGCCGGCTTGATGCCAATCTGAGCAATTTCCAGCTGTATGAAGGCGCCGGAAACATCCGCGTGATCGCGAATAACCGGACGGCAACGCCGAGTTATCGTGTCACCGCCAACCTCGACTCCCTCAACGCCCTGCCTTTCCTGGAGGCGGCCGCCGGGTTTGACCGGCTGATGGGGACGGGCGGGATAACCCTCGACCTGCGCGCCAGCGGTGCCAGCCAGGCCGCCATCATGAATGCCCTCTCCGGCAACGGCGAATTCGGCTTCTCTGACGGTGCCATCGTCGGCATCAATATCGCCGAGACGATCCGCAATGTGTCGCAATTCTTCGGCACGACAGAACCGGCACAGGCCGACACCGAACAGTCCGACACCGAGGCGGCCGAGACCGGCGAGGATGCCCGGACGGACTTCTCCTCCCTCACCGGGAGCTTCTCCATCACCAATGGCCGGGTGGATAACCAGGACCTTGCCATGCTGAGCCCGCTCCTGCGCATGGCCGGGCTGGGCCAGGTCAACCTCGCCGGCCAGTCCATCGACTACCGCCTGCGTCCACGCCTGGTCGCCTCGATCGAGGGCCAGGGCGGATCGCGGGATCTGCGCGGGGTTGAAGTCCCGGTGCGCATTCGCGGCGGTTTCAATGACATCTCCGTCGGCGTGGATACCGAGGCGGTGGGCCAGGCCCTGCTGCGCGGCGCCCTCTCCAACGCGATTGGCGGCAACAGCAATGCCCGACCGGAAGACGTTGTCCGCGACAGCCTGCTGAACGCCATCGGGCTGGGCAATTCCGGTGAGGACGATGCCGAAGACGGCGAGGATAGCGAGAGCGAGAGCCGTCAGCAGGATCCGGCGGAGCAATTGCTCCGCGGCCTCTTCGGCAATCGCAACCGCTCCAGCTCGGACAATTCCGACGAGGACGACGACAATAATCGCTAGACAGGATAGAGCCTTGGCAGGGGAAGCGGGCCGCGCTTAGATGCGGGTCATGATGAACCGACTTCTCCTGACCGCTCTCGCCCTGGTGACCATGCCCGCTTTCGACAAGGCCTACGCGCAGCCGCAAACTTTCTATCCCGGCGACCGCGTGTCCGGCGGGCATTTCGCGACCCGATCTCCCGTGATCGCCCAGCATGGCGTGGCCGCCACGGCGCACCCGCTGGCCTCGCAGGTGGCGATCGACATCCTGCGCGCCGGGGGCAATGCCACGGACGCCGCCATCGCGGCCAACGCCGCGATTGGCCTGATGGAACCGACTGGCAACGGGATTGGCGGCGATATTTTCGTCATCCTCTGGGATCCGGAAACCCGCCAGGTCTACGGCCTCAACGGATCCGGCCGCTCGCCGCTCGGGGTCAGCTATGACGAGATGCTGGCCCGCGCCGAGCCCTGGGGCGGGATTCCGCCGGGCGGCTCCCTGCCCGTCTCGGTGCCCGGCACGGTGGACGGCTGGTTCGCCCTTCACGAGCGCTTCGGTCGCCTGCCCATGGACCAGATCCTCGCGCCGGCAATCGACTATGCGGAGAACGGCTTTCCGGTCACCGAGACGATCGGGTTTTACTGGGAAATGAATTTCGACCGTTTCCAGCCAGCCATCGACGCCGGGATGATCGAGGAATTCGACAATGCCCGCGCCACCTATCTGACCGAAGACGGCGACACGCCCCGCGAAGGCGAGATTTTCCGGAACCCGGACCTCGCCAATACGCTGCGGCTGATCGCCGAGGGCGGCCGCGACGCCTTCTACGAAGGCGAGATCGCGCGCACGATCGACGCCTATATGCAACGCATCGGCGGCACGCTGCGCTATGAAGATTTCGCTGCGCACCACTCGGACTGGGTGGAGCCGGTCTCGGTGAATTATCGCGGCTATGACGTCTGGGAATTACCGCCCCAGGGCCAGGGCATCGCGGCCCTGCAAATGCTCCAGATCCTGGAGGGCTATGACCTGTCCTCCATGGGTTTCATGAGCGCGGACGTGCTGCACCTGATGGTCGAGGCCAAGCGCCTCGCCTTCGAGGACCGTGCCCGCTACTACGCCGACCCGGACTTTTTCGAGGCTCCGGTCGACGCGCTGGTTTCCGACGCCTATGCCGACGAACGCCGCGCCCTCATCTCGATGGAACGCGCCATGGAGCGGGTCGGACCGGGCGATCCGGTGATTCTCGAAGACGGAGACACCACCTATCTGACGGTCGCCGATTCGGATGGCATGATGGTGTCGCTGATCCAGTCCAATTATCGTGGCATGGGCTCGGGGCTGGTGCCCGACGGGCTCGGCTTCATGCTGCAGAATCGCGGTCAGCTCTTCTCCCTGGAACCGGGCCACCCGAATGTCTACGCCCCCGGCAAACGGCCTTTCCATACAATCATTCCCGCCATGGTCACGCAGGGTGAAAATGCCGTGCTCAGCTTCGGTCTGATGGGCGGCGCCATGCAGCCGCAGGGGCATGTGAATGTGCTGGTGAACATGATCGACTTCGGCCTCAATGTTCAGGAGGCTGGCGATGCGGCGCGCTGGCGTCATGACGGCTCGACCGAGCCGACCGATGGCATCGGAGAGGCGGAGACAGTCGGGGTGCTCCACCTCGAGACCGGTGTGCCGGCAGAGGTGCGCGCGGAGCTGGAAGCGCG